>Ga0207433_10001966_pt1 | contig 42912 bp, 41 predicted proteins | sample YelNatPaOPGAMG01_FD_187559 | JGI IMG/M metagenome (GOLD analysis project Ga0207433, IMG submission 187559) | Hot spring thermophilic microbial communities from Obsidian Pool, Yellowstone National Park, USA - OP-RAMG-01 (SPAdes) (version 3) | ecosystem: Environmental > Aquatic > Thermal springs...
GTTGGTCGCCGCGATACGCGAAATGTCCCCCGCCGACGTATCGGCCTGTCCGCCCGGTCGCCGGCTTGCGAACCGCGGCGACGACGAACACGGCAAACGGTTTGCCCGCCAGCAGCTGTCGCGCCTCGCCGGACAAGCCCAAACGCTGCGGGAAATGAAACGCAGCGGTGGGATCCTTTAGCGTTTCTCTCAACTCACGGAAGCACTGCGCGAGGTGCTCGACGCGGCCACCGTCGCCGCACCGCTGAATCCCTGGCGCGCACGAGCCCAACGCAGCCGCATCCCCGACTTCATCAAGGCCGGGCGCACTATCGGCCAACACCGCGCCGGCATCGACGCCGCGATCGACCGGAACCTCTCCCCTGGGCGCCACGAAGGCCTCACCACCAAGGTGCGGCTGCTGATCCCCTGCGCCTACGGCCCCCACAGCGCCGAAGCCGCCCGCGCGCTCGTTCTCCTGGCCACCGCACCCGGGTCGTTCAGGTGCCCGGCAGCAACTCCCGCAGCGCCGCACGGCCCCGCTCGTCGAGCGGCAGCAACGGCGGGCGCGGATCACCGACCGGGAAGCCGAGCAGTTCCAGTCCCGCCTTGACGGTGGTGGCCAGTCCCCCGGCGACGATGAACTCCAGCAAGCCTTTCAGGTCGTCGTAGCGGGCGCGCGCCGTGTCGAGGTCACCCGCGCGCACCGCGTCGTACAGGTCGAGGCACGGCTGCGGCCGCAGATTCGGTGCGGCCGTGCACCATCCGGAGGCGCCGGCCAACAACGCGTCGAGCACCAGCGGGTTGCTGCCGTTGTAGAAGGGCAGCCGGCCGCCGGACAGTTCGGCGATGCGCCGCATCCGGGACAGATCGCCGGTGGATTCCTTGACCATCGTGAGGTTCTCGATGGCCTCGAACATGGTGACGAGCAACTCGGGGCGCATGTCCACGCCGCTGGTGGCCGGGTTGTTGTAGGCCATGATCGGGATCTCGACGGCGTCGCCGATGCGGCGGTAGTGCTCGAGGATCTCGCGTTCGGTGAGCTTCCAGTAGGAGACCGGCAGGACCATCACCGCGGCGGCGCCGGCACGTTGGGCGTAGGCGGCGCGCCGGACGGTCTTGGCGGTCGTCACATCCGACACCCCCACGACCACGGGCACCCGGCCGGCGACGGTGGCGAGGGTGGTGTCGACCACGCTGTCGAACTCGGGTTCCTCGAGGTAGGCCAGCTCGCCGGTGCTGCCCAGCGGGGCGATCGCATGCACGCCGTCGGCGACCAGCTTGTCGACCAGCGCGGCCAGCCGCGCCGTGTCGATACCGGTGTCGGCGAACGGGGTCACCGGGTAGGCGATGATGCCCTGGATCACCGGCGACCCCCCTCGGTGGTCAGCGCGTCGGGATGCCGGGCCAGCGCGCGACGGGCGTAGTAGGCGAAGTTGGCGCGGCTGCGCTGCGGGGTCAGTGTCCAGTCGTGGGCCTCGCGGGCCAGTTGCTCGGGCAGTCGCCGGACGGTGCCGGCGGCCATGGCGGCCAGCTGCAGCCTGGCGGCGCGCTCGATCAGGATGCCCAACGAGCACGCCTCCTCGACGCTGGCCCCGGCCACCACCTGGCCGTGGTGCGCCAGCAGGATTGCCTTCTTGTCGCCGAGCGCGGCGGTGATGATCTGGCCCTCCTCGTTGCCCACCGGAACGCCGGGCCAGTCGGCCAGGAACGCGCAGTCGTCGTAGAGGGGCGTGGTGTCCATGTGGGAGACCACCAGCGGCACCTGCAGCATCGACAGCGCCGCGACATGGAAGGCGTGGGTGTGCACGATGCAGTGGACGTCGGGCCGCGCGCGATAGATCCAGCTGTGAAAACGGTTGGCGGGGTTGGGTATTCCGTCCCCGTCGAGGACGTTGAGGTCTTCGTCGACCAGCAGCAGGTTGTCATCGGTGATCTCGTCGAAGCCGAGTCCGAGCCGCTGGGTGTAGTAGGTTCCCGCCGCTTCGGCCCGCGCGGTGATCTGACCGGTCAGACCCGAGTCGTGCCCGGCGTCGAACAGGGCACGGCAGGTCAGCGCCAGCTTTTGGCGGATGCTCAACCGCGGATCGTCGACGTGGGCGCTGAGCTGCTCGGCGGCCCGGCGCATCAGGTCGGACTTGGCATCCGAGAACGTGGCGGCCATATGACACAATATAGCATTGAAGGAAACTTCGTGTCATGGAAGGGACTCCGGTGACGGCACTACTGCGCGCGGTCCGCCGGGAACGCGGCCTGACGCTGGAGGAGCTCGCCGCCGCCACCGGACTGACCAAGAGCTACCTGTCCAAGGTCGAGCGCGGGCTCAGCACGCCGTCGATCGCGGTGGCGCTCAAGGTCGCGCGGGCGCTCGACGTCGACGTCGGGCGGCTGTTCTCTGACGAGGCGGCCTCCGAGAGAATCGCCGTCGACCGGGCCGGGCACCCGCGCGGCGAGCGCTACCAGGCGCTGGGGTCCGCCCTGCTCGGAAAGTCCATGTCGCCCTTCATCGTTCGTCCGAGCGAGGACGGCGCCGACGATCCCCATCCCGCGCACGCGGGTCAGGAGTTCGTGTTCGTGCACGCCGGGGACGTCGAACTCGAATACGGCGACTCGACCGTCGCGCTCGGCGCCGGCGACAGCGCCTACTTCGACGCGGCGGTCGGCCACCGGATCCGGGCGGTGGGCGGCCGACCGGCCGAGGTCGTCGTGGTCGCTACCAGGGACGCGTCGAGCAGGTGACCCCGGTGGTGGCGTTCTGCGTCACCACGACCTTGCCGTCCACGGCGATCTCGCAGTGCAGTTGCGGGGTGGACCCGGAGCCGCAGTCCGGCCAGTGGCACCCGCCGCTGGCGTTGACGAACGCCCACTGGTTCGGGTCCGCCAACGTGGTCGTGTACACCAGCGGCTGGTCCGCGCTGAATGTCGCCGGCACGGTGTTCATGTACCGCGACGAGTTGTCGTCGAAGGCGGACCGGCTGGGCGGGTCGGTGTTCATGTACCGGACCTGACCGGTCAGGTTGCCGGTGGCGCTGACCGTGTAGGTCACCTGATGGCCGGCCGGGTCGGCCAGGGAGGTCGCGGGCGTGACGGCAGCGGCGACGGCCACCGCCGCCACTGCCGCCCCGGATACCCTGATCGCTTTCCGCAGTTTGATCATGTCGGAGACGGTACCGAATGCGTTACGGATGGCTGCGCCGAAACCGGCGTTCACCGGTGGATATGCCGACGGTCGCCCGCGTCGGGTATGAAGCATGCATGACCGACGAATCCGAGCCACCCCGCACCGTCAGCCGCCGCAGGTTGTTGACGACGAGCGCCGCCGCGGCGGTCGGCGCGGGCGTCGGACTGGGCGCCGGCGCGCTGCTGTGGTCACACCCGCACGGGCCGGGCGTCTGGTATCAACCGGACCGCACCGGCGCACCGCCGGTGTCCGGGCTGCACCTGCAGTTCGGCAGGAACGCCGGCACCGAGGTGGTGGTGTCCTGGCACACCACCGAGGCCGTCCGCAATCCGCGCGTCATGCTGGGCACGCCGGCGTCGGGCTTCGGGCGCACCGTCGCGGCCGAAACCCGCACGTACCGGGACGCAAAGTCCCACAACGAAGTTCGGGTCAACCACGCCCGCCTGACGGACCTGACCCCGGATTCCGACTACGTCTACGCCGCGGTGCACGACGGCGCCGATCCCGTGACCGCAACGGTGCGGACCGCGCCCATGGGGCGAAAGCCATTGTGTTTCACCAGCTTCGGTGACCAGTCGACGCCCGCGCTGGACAAGTTGGCCGACGGCGGCTACGGGACGGACAACATCGGGTCGCCGGCGGCCGCCGACACCACGCTGGCGATCGAACGGGTCGGGCCGTTGTTCAACCTGGTCAACGGCGACCTGTGCTACGCCAACCTCGCCCACGACCGGATTCGCACCTGGTCGAACTGGTTCGAGAACAACACGCGCTCGGCGCGCTACCGGCCGTGGATGCCCGCGCCGGGCAACCACGAGAACGAGTTGGGCAACGGGCCGATCGGCTACGCCGCCTACCAGACGTACTTCGCGGTGCCCGAGTCGGGCGCCACCGGGGAACTGCGCGGCCTGTGGTACTCGTTCACCGCGGGCTCGGTGCGGGTGATCAGCCTCAGCAACGACGACGTGTGCTTCCAGGACGGCGGCAACTCCTACGTGCACGGCTACTCGGGTGGCGAGCAGAAGCGCTGGCTGGCAAGCGAATTGGCCAACGCGCGACGCGACCCGGACGTCGACTGGGTGGTGGTGTGCATGCATCAGACGGCGATCTCGACCGCCGACCACACCAACGGCGCCGACCTGGGCATCCGCGAGCAGTGGCTGCCGCTGTTCGACCAGTACGGGGTCGACCTGGTGGTGTGCGGCCACGAGCACCACTACGAGCGGTCGCATCCGGTGCGCGGCACGCTCGGTACCGACACCCGCACGCCCGAGCCCGTGGAAACCGGCAACGGGGTGATCGACGCGACCCGGGGAACGGTGCACGTCGTCATCGGCGGGGGCGGCACCTCGCTGCCGTCCAACGGAATGTTCTTCCCCGACCGGCGCTGCCGGGTGGTGATGGGTGTCGGCCCGTTCGACCCCGCGATCGGGCGCAAGGCGCCGATCTATGTGACCGAGGAGGCGCCGTGGTCGGCGTTTCGCGACCGCGAGTATGCGCACGGGTTCGCGGCCTTCGAGGTGGACCCGGGCTCCCCCGGCGGCAACACCTCGATCAAGGCGACGCACTACGCGCTGACCGGGCCGTTCGGCGCGGTGACCGTCGTGGACGAGTTCACGCTCACCAAGCCGCGCGCCGACAAGCCCCGCGCCGACAGGCCATAGAACACAGGCCCTCGAACTGCGGGTGCCGCACGCTGCGCAGCAATCCGATCCGCTGCAGCCCGGGCAGCGCCCCGTCCTCGACGGGCGTCCCGTTGACCGCGACGGCCTGACCGGACCACCGCATCTAGAAGGGTGGGGGTTCGTCGTCGCCGGTGGGTTCGTGGGGTCCGAAGTAGGCGCTCTGCCGGTCTTTTCGGCGTGCCGTGCGCGCGTCGCGGTTGTGGATGCGTTCGGTGGCGATGCGGGTGGCGCGGTGTTGGGCGCGGGTGCGGGTGCGGCGCGGCATCATCGCGGTGCGCTCGGCGCAGTAGTCCTGGGCGGTGGGGTCGATCTCGGGGGCGGGGTAGGCGCCGACGGCTCCGGCCAGGCTGGGGAACAGCAGCGCGCTGCCCGGGGTGGTGACATAGGTGTGCCCGGAGGGGGAGGTCAGGATCAGCGTCCCGTCGGGCAGTTGTTTTTCGGTCCAGCCCAGGAACGTTTTGATCAAGTGGTGAGTTTTGCAGTAGCACTTGAGGTTTGCCGCGTGGGTGGGTCCGCCGCGGGCATACGGGATGGTGTGGTCGAGTTCGCAGTCGAAGGCGGGGCGGTCACAGCCGGGCCAGCGGCACGTCACATCCCGGCAGCGCACGAAGTCGGCCAGCCCCACCGAGGGGGTGTAGCCGGGTTCGGGCGGAGCATCGCCGGGATGGATCAGCGGTCGCACCGTGGCGGTGCCGGCCAGCTCGGCCACCAGCTCGGGACCGATCAGCCCGTCGGCACACACCAGCGATCCCGGGCTGTCCCCGCCACCCATGGTGGCCTGCTCGGCGATCACGTGGATCACCACCGGCGAGGCCGTGCGCCGCTGCCCGGCCTCGGGGCAGTCCGGGCGCCCGCAGCGACACCCCAACCGCTCGGCACCGGCGGCCAGCGCCCCCAGGGCATCGGCGCGGCGCTGGTCGCTGGTGCGCGGATCCTTCCCGCACACGGTGCCCGCCAGCGCGGCCAGCCGCGAATCCAGGGCGCGCGCATCCGGGGTCAAGACGGTGCCGCGCAGCTCGGCCAGCCCACCGCAGCGCTCATCGAGCCACACCCCACGCTCGGCGTGCTGCTCGCGGCGCCGGCGCACCGCGTCGGCGTCAACGCGGGCCACGATCTTGTCGACGGCCCCGGCCAGCCGGGACCGGGTCAGCGAGGGCCAGCGCGCCACGGCCAGCGCCAACTCGGCGTCCACGGCGGCCAGCACGTCGGGATCGGTGATCAGATCGGTGCGATACACGATCGTGGCGAACAACCGGAAATCCATATCCCCGGCCGCAAAGACCGCCCCCACCTTGGGCAGGCGCTCGCGCATCGCCCGCGCGTAGTGCACCCGGCTACCGGCCAGCCCCTGGCTGATCCGCAACGCCGCCCCCACCTCGGCGGCCACCGCCGCCATCGTGTCGATCGCCCAGTCCTCGTCCTCCGAACAGCGCGAGAGCCGATAGGCGAACAACTCCCCGATAGCCACCAACTGCGCGGCCGCGGCCCGGTTCTCCACCCGGGTGGCCGCACAAATCCGCTCCACCAACCCCGCCGACTCCACCGTCTTGGAGGGATGACGCCGCTCGAACCACTCCTCGAGCTCCGCGACCGACTCCGCGGAAGGCCGCATCCCCGAAACCTCATCGAACATACGTACGATAGTAGTGGAAGGCTCTGACAGGACGGGTTCGCCGTCGCGGCGTCAGCGCCTCAGCCCGGAAAGCACCTCGTCGACAACCGAATCCACCGCCACCGGCACCTGCTCGCCGGTCGCGAGGTCCTTCACCCCGATCGTGCCCGCCTCGAGGTCGCGGTCCCCGGCCACGAGCGCGAAACGCGCACCGGAACGGTCGGCGGCGCGCATCGCGCCCTTGAGGCCCCGGTCGCCGTAGGCCAGGTCGACGCGCACGCCGGCGGCGCGCAGCCGCGCCGCCAGCACCGCCAGCCGCAACTTGGCGGCCTCGCTCAGCGGCACGCCGAACACGTCGCAGCGCGTCGTCTCCCCCGCGCTCTTGCCCTCGGCCCGCAGCGCCAGCAGGGTCCGGTCGACACCCAGCCCGAACCCGATGCCGGACAGGTCCTGTCCGCCGAGCCGGTGCATCAGGCCGTCGTAGCGGCCACCGCCGCCGATGCCCGACTGCGCGCCCAGCCCGTCGTGCACGAACTCGAACGTCGTCTTGGTGTAGTAGTCCAGCCCGCGCACCATGCGCGGGTTGATGACGTAGGGCACCCCGAGGGCGTCCAGGTGGGCCAGCACGGTGTCGAAGTGCGCCTTGGCGACGTCGGACAGATGGTCGAGCAGCACCGGCGCGCCGGCCGTCATCGCCCGCACGTCGGGCCGCTTGTCGTCGAGCACCCGCAGTGGGTTGATCTCGGCGCGTCGGCGGGTGTCCTCGTCGAGGTCGAGCCCGAACAGGAAGTCCTGCAACAGCTCCCGGTACTGCGGGCGGCAGGTCTCGTCACCCAGGGAGGTGATCTCCAGCCGGAAGCCGTCCAGGCCCAGGGAGCGGAACCCGGCGTCGGCGACGGCGATCACCTCGGCGTCCAGCGCCGGGTCGTCGACCCCGATCGCCTCCACCCCGACCTGTTGCAGCTGCCGGTAGCGCCCGGCCTGCGGGCGCTCGTAGCGGAAGAACGGTCCGGCGTAACACAGCTTCACCGGCAGCGCGCCGCGGTCCAGTCCGTGTTCGATCACCGCGCGCACCACCCCGGCGGTGCCCTCGGGACGCAGCGTCACCGAGCGGTCGCCGCGGTCGGCGAACGTGTACATCTCCTTGGACACCACGTCCGTGGACTCCCCGACCCCGCGCGCGAACAGGGCGGTGTCCTCGAAGACGGGCAGCTCGATGTCGCCGTAACCGGCCCGCCGGGCGGCGCCGAGCAGCCCGCAGCGCACCGCCACGAACTGCGCCGAGTCCGGCGGGACGTAGTCCGGCACCCCCTTGGGCGCCGAAAACGCCGAGAATTCCGTCACGGGCTCAGGCCCTCGATGAAGGGGTTGTGCCGGCGTTCGGCGCCGATGGTGGTGGCGTTGCCGTGCCCGGGCAGCACCACGGTGTTGTCGTCGAGCACCAGCAGTTTGCCGACGATGGAGGTCAGCAGGTCACGGCCGCTGCCGCCGTGCAGGTCGGTGCGGCCCACGGAGCGCTCGAACAGCGTGTCGCCGGTGAACACCACGTCGGCATCGGCGGCGCCCGCCCGAAGAACCCGGAAGACGACCGAGCCGCGGGTGTGCCCGGGGGTGTGATCGACGTTGACGCTGACACCGCCCAGGTCGAGCTTGTCGCCGTCGCGGTCCAGTTCGACCACCTGCCTGGGCTCGCGGAAGAACGCCCCCGCGACCACCTGGGCCAGCCGCGGTCCCAGGCCGTAGATCGGGTCCTTGAGCATGAACCGGTCCTCGGGATGGATGTAGGTGGGGCAGCCGAAGGTGTCGGAGACCTTCTGCGCCGACCACATGTGGTCGATGTGCCCGTGGGTGAGCAGCACCGCGGACGGGGTCAGCCGATGCTCGTCGAGGATGCGCCGCAGCGGGCCCATCGCACGCTGCCCCGGATCCACGATGACGGCGTCGCTTCCGGGCCGCGCGGCCAGGACGTAGCAGTTGCACTGCAACATCCCGGCGGGAAATCCGGTGATCAACACGTTCCCCAGTTTCCCATGGGGCCGCGTGACACCCGTCGCGGCGCCCACATTAGCCTGAGCTTTCCACTCCGCCGCACCTCACCAACCACGGAGGCAGACCGGTCGTGCCGACCCACGAACAGCGACGTGCCACAGCCAAACGCAAATTGGAGCGGCAGCTCGAGCGCCGCGCGAAGCAGGCCCGAATGCGCCGGATCCTCGTGATCGCCGCCGGCGCGGTCGTGGCGGTGGCCGTGATCGCCGTGGTCGCGATCGCGGCCATGAACAACCGCCACGAGCACGCGGGCACCACCGCAGCGCCCGCCACGACCACCACCAGCAGCCCGGCGCAGACCACCACCGCCGCGTCCCCGCAGCCCGGGGCGATTCCGCCGCTGCCCCCGTTCAAGCCGTCGGCCAGCCTGGGCGCCGACTGCCAGTACCCGGCGACGAAGGCGGCGCCCGCCAAGGATGTCACGCCGCCGCGCACCGGCAAGGTGCCCACCGACCCCGCCCAGGTGAGCGCCAGCATGATGACCAACCGGGGTCCGGTCGGCCTGCTGCTGGCCAACAACGAATCACCCTGCACGGTCAACAGCTTCGCCAGCCTGGCTCAGCAGAAGTACTTCGACAAAACCCAGTGCCACCGGCTGACCACGTCCAAGACGCTGGGCGTCCTGCAGTGCGGCGATCCCCAGGGCGACGGCACGGGCGGTCCGGGCTATCAATTCGCCAACGAATACCCGACCGACCAGTACCCGCCGAATGACCCCAAGCTCGACGAGCCGGTCCTGTATCCGCGCGGCACGCTGGCGATGGCCAACGCCGGTCCGGGCACCAACGGCAGCCAGTTCTTCCTGGTCTACAGGGACTCCCAGCTGCCGCCTCAGTACACCGTGTTCGGCACCATCCAGGCCGACGGGCTGGCCACGTTGGACAAGATCGCCGCGGCCGGCGTCAAAGGAGGCGGCGAGGACGGGCCACCGGCCACCGAAGTGACCATCACGTCGCTGCTGCTCGACTAGACCGGGCCGCCAGCCCTCTCAGGCCGCGGACGTCACCCGGTAGACGTCGTACACACCCTCGACGTTGCGCACCACGTTGAGCAGATGCCCGAGATGCTTGGGGTCGCCCATCTCGAAGGTGAACCGGCTGATCGCCACCCGATCGCCCGAGGTGGTGACCGACGCCGACAGGATGTTGACCTTCTCGTCGGCCAGCACGCGGGTGATGTCCGAGAGCAACCGGTGCCGGTCGAGCGCCTCGACCTGAATGGCCACCAGGAACACCGACGACGCCGACGGCGCCCACAGCACCTCGATGATGCGCTCGGACTGCTGCTGCAGCGAGGCGGCGTTGGTGCAGTCGGTGCGGTGCACGCTGACCCCGCCGCCGCGGGTGACGAAGCCCATGATGGCGTCGCCCGGCACCGGGGTGCAGCACTTGGCCAGCTTGGTCAGCACGCCCGGGGCGCCGGGGACCGAGACGCCGACGTCGTCGTTGCTGCGCGGGTGGCGCAGCATGGTCGCCGGCGTGGACCGTTCGGCGAGGTCCTCTTCGGCCTGGTCGATGCCGCCGAGTTCGGCCAGCAGCCGCTGCATCGCGTGCTTGGCCGATACGTGTCCCTCGCCGATCGCGGTGTAGAGCGCGGACACGTCGGCGTAGTGCAACTCGCGGGCGACCGCCGCCATGGAGCCGCCGTTGACCAGGCGCTGCAACGGAAGCCCGCCGCGGCGCACCTCGCGGGCGATGGCCTCCTTGCCGGCCTCCAAAGCTTCCTCGCGGCGCTCCTTGGCGAACCACTGCCGGATCTTCGCCTTGGCCCGCGGCGACACCACGAACTGCTGCCAGTCGCGCGAGGGCCCGGCATTGGGTGCCTTGGAGGTGAAAACCTCGACGACTTCGCCGTTGTCGAGCTTGCGCTCCAGCGCCACCAGGCGCCCGTTGACCCGGGCGCCGATGCAGCGGTGACCGACCTCGGTGTGCACGGCGTAGGCGAAGTCCACCGGCGTCGACCCGGTCGGCAGCGTGATGACGTCGCCCTTGGGGGTGAAGACGAAGAGCTCCTGCACCGCGAGGTCGTAGCGCAGGGACTCCAGGAACTCACCCGGGTCCGCGGCCTCGCGCTGCCAGTCGAGCAGCTGACGCATCCAGGCCATGTCGTCGATCTCGGCGACGGCATGCGGATGCGGAATGCCGTTGCGGCCCTTGGCTTCCTTGTAACGCCAGTGCGCGGCGATACCGTATTCGGCGGTGCGGTGCATGTCGCGGGTGCGGATCTGGATTTCGAGCGGCTTGCCCTCCGGCCCGACGACGGTGGTGTGCAACGACTGGTACACACCGTATCTGGGCTGGGCGATGTAGTCCTTGAAGCGCCCGGCCATCGGCTGCCACAGCGAGTGGACCACGCCGACGGCGGCATAGCAGTCCCGGACCTCGTCGCACAGGATGCGGATGCCGACCAGGTCATGGATGTCGTCGAAGTCGCGCCCCTTGACGATCATCTTCTGGTAGATCGACCAGTAGTGCTTGGGCCGGCCCTCCACCGTCGCCTTGATCTTCGAGGCGTTGAGCGTGTTGGCGATCTCGGCGCGCACCTTGGCCAGGTAGGTGTCGCGCGACGGCGCGCGGCCGGCGACGAGCCGGACGATCTCGTCGTACTTCTTGGGATGCAGGATCGCGAACGCCAGATCTTCCAGCTCCCACTTGACGCTGGCCATACCGAGCCGATGGGCAAGGGGCGCAATCACTTCCAGCGTCTCGCGGGCCTTGCGCGCCTGCTTTTCCGGCGGCAGGAAACGCATCGTGCGCATGTTGTGCAGCCGGTCGGCGACCTTGATCACCAGTACCCGGGGATCGCGGGCCATCGCGGTGATCATCTTGCGGATGGTCTCGCCCTCGGCGGCGCTGCCCAGCACCACGCGGTCGAGCTTGGTCACGCCGTCGACGAGATGGCCGACCTCCTCACCGAACTCCTCGGAGAGCGCCTCGATGGTGTACCCGGTGTCCTCGACGGTGTCGTGCAACAGCGCGGCCACCAAGGTGGTGGTGTCCATGCCCAGCTCGGCCAGGATGTTGGCGACGGCCAGCGGGTGGGTGATGTAGGGGTCCCCGGAATGGCGGAACTGCGTGGCGTGGCGCTGGTCGGCGACCTCGAAGGCCCGCTGCAGCAGCTGCGTGTTCGCCTTGGGATAGACCTCCCGGTGCACCGCCACCAGCGGCTCCAGCACGGGATTGAGGGTGCTGCGCTGGGCGGTCATCCGGCGGGCCAGCCTGGCCCGGACCCGGCGCGAGGCGCGGCTGCCGGTCTTCGGGACCTCGGCGGGCGCCTCCGGCGTCGGCGCGGCCGGGACCTCGGCCGGCGCGGCCAACGGGTCGTCGGCCTGCGGCGCGACGGCTTGCGCCGTGCTGTGGTCGTCCGCCACGGTGGTCACCTCCGATTCCGAGGATATCGCCAAGGTGGTTCCGCTATGCCTGGCTCAGGCTGTGCACCGGCAGCGGCGCCACCGCGGCGCGACCCCCCAGCGCGGGGAGTTCCACCACCACCCCGGCCCCGGTCGCGCGGGCCCCGGCGCGTTCCATCAACCGGGCCGCCGCGGCGAGCGTGCCGCCGGTGGCCAGCACGTCGTCGATGAGGAAGACGCTGCGGCCGCGCAGGTCGAGACCATCGGCGGGAATCTCGATGCAGGCATCGCCGTACTCCCTGGTGTAGCTCTCACTGAGCACCGGGGGCGGCAGCTTGCCGCTCTTGCGGATCGCCAGCACACCGGTCCCCAGCCGGGTGGCCACGGCCGCCCCGACCAAAAACCCCCGGGAGTCGATGCCGGCCACCAGGTCCGCGCCCGACGCGGTACCTGCCAGCGCCTTAGTCACCGCCACCAGCGCGTCCCGGTCGGCGAACAGCGGGGTGAGGTCCTTGAACTGCACGCCGGGCTTGGGGAAATCGGCCACTTTGCGGGTCAGCGCCGCGATCAGGTCGGCCAGGTCGGCCGGGGAAGCCAGGGACGCGGTCGCACCGGCACGTGTCACGGAAAGAACCTCATTGCATCAGGGCCCATCGGTCCATGTTCCAGCCCGCGCCCCAGCGGGTCGGATTCTTGGTCACCGCATACATCTTCTTCGACATCAGCAGGGTGCGTTGCTGTCGGTAGAGGGGCAACGTCGGCATGACTCCCCACAGTACCGGCGCCGCCTCCGCGACCAGCCTGACCCGCTCGGCGGGGTCGGCCGACACGGCGAGCCCGCCGATGATGCCGTCGACCTGAGCGTTCGCGAACCCGGACAGGTTGTTGCCGTTACCGCTGTGCAGGTCGTAGGCGTCCATCGCCGACGACCCGGTCGACCCGCTGCCGCTGGCGCCGCCGGTGGCGGCCAGCAACACGTCGATCTCGCCGTCCCGCAACGCCCGCGGACCCGAGGAGTCCAGGGTCACGTTGGCGACGGTGACACCGGCCGCGGCGCACGATTTGGTGATCGTCCCGACGGTGACCGCCAGCCGCGCGTTGGGCCCGTGGTAGCCGATCCGCACGGTGAGCGGCGCACCGCCCAGCGCGTCGCGGGCAGCGGCGGGATCGGCCCTGCTGAAGCGCTCGGCGTCGGCGCCGGCCTCCCCCCCGGCGACCGCGTCGTCGGTGGCCGGCTCCAGCCGCGAGTCGGCGATCGGCACCCCCGCGTCGCGGGCGATCGTGTCGCGTGGCGTGCACAGCGCGAACGCGCGGCGGTTCGCGGGCTGCGCCAGCGGCCCCCGCGGCGCGAAGATCAGTTGCTCGATGCCGTCCGACGGCGAGTCGTCGCGCCGGTAGTCGTCCGGGGTGACCAGCGCCCCGGCCGAACCGGCCGCCACATCGACCACGTCGACGCTGCGGTTGTTGACCCGGTCCTGGATGTCGGCGCCCTGCGGCCGGACCATCACCCGTTTGGTGATCGCCCGGGGGCCCCACCACCGGTCGTTGGCGACGAGCACCACCGCTCCGCCGTCCAGGACCGATTCGATCTTGTACGGCCCCGACGACGGGAAGCGCCGGAGATCGAGCCCGGGCTTGAGGTCCCAGGTGGTGTTCCAGAGCCGGGCGATCTGTTTCACCGTCGGCTCGTCGTTGTTCAGCAGGGCCGCGGTCACGTCGGTGTGCAGCTGTTCGGCGAGGACGTGCGAGGGCATCAGCGAGGTGGCGGTGAACAGCTGCGTGTAGTCGACGACGGCGCGGCCCGGGGCGAAGGACACGCGGGCCTTCTTCTGGCCCGGCTTGCACTCGACGTTGGCGACGTCGACGTAGCCACCTCGGGTGGCCGCGTCGAAGCCGGGAAACCGCCCGGACTGGGCCGCCCAGGCCAGGACGACGTCGTCGCAGGTCACCGGCATGCCGTCGGAGTAGACGGCCTTGTCGGCGATCTGGTAGTCGAGCACCAGCGGCGTGGCGTCCACGACCGAGACGGTGCCGAAGTCGTGGTCGGCCACGACCTGCCCGTCCGGCCCGTGGTAGCCGAAGCCGGTGAGGGTGCGGGCGAAGGCCTGGGCGCCGGCCGACGCGGCCCCGACGACGGTGTTGGCGTTGTAGGTGACCAGCGTGCCGTCGACGACGTAGTCGACCTGCGACGCGGCGCTGCCGGAGCACCCGGTCAGGGTCGTCGCCCCCGCCAGCACCGCGGTCAGAGCAACGATCGCCCATCCGCGCCGGCCGGCCATGCTGACTACCGCCGGCCGGCGTTTCGCTTGCCGCTCGGACGCCGGGTGCCGGCGGGCCGCACGGGCCGGGCGCCCGGGGCGGGCTTGTTCGGGGCCGGCTTGCCGGACGCTTCGGCGTCGGTGCCGGTTTCGGTGCCGGCTCCCGTGGCGGTTTCCGTGCGGTCCTGCGCGGGTTCGGTGTCGCCGGCGGAATCCGCCGGCTCCGCCGTCTCGGCCTCGTCCCCGTCGGAGGAGGCGGCCCCGCGGCGACGCATCACCCGGCGGGTATGGGTGCGCACCAGCTCGGTGCGCTCACGCAGGGTGACCAGCAACGGCGTCGCGAAGAAGATCGAGGAGTAGGTGCCGATCACGATGCCGATCAGCTGCACCAGCGCCAGGTCCTTCAGGGTGCCGACACCCAGCAGCCACACGGCGACCACCATCAGCGACAGCACCGGCAGCACACCGATCAGGCTGGTGTTGATTGAGCGCATGAAGGTCTGGTTGATCGCCAGGTTGGCCTGCTCGGCGAAGGTGCGCCGGGTGGTGTGCTGGAAGCCGTGGGTGTTCTCCTCGACCTTGTCGAACACGATGACGGTGTCGTAGAGGGAGAACCCGAGGATCGTCAGCAGGCCGATAACCGTGGCGGGGGTGACCTCGAAGCCGACCAGGGAGTACACGCCCGCGGTGACGGTCAGGTCGAAGAACATGGCCGCGATCGCCGACAGCGTCATGTAGCGCTCGTAGCGCACGGTGATGTAGAGCGAGACCAGGGCCAGGAACACCACCAGCGCGATCAGCGCCTTGTTGGTGATCTGGCCGCCCCAGGTCTCCGACACCGCGGAGTCGCTGATGGCCTGCTTGCTGGGCTTGCCGTCGGCGCCCTTCGGTCCGAAGGCGTCGAACAGCGCGTTGCGCAGCCGGCTGGTCTGGTCGTTGGACAGCGTCTCCGAGCGGATCTGCACCGTCGCGCCGGCGCCGCTGCCGACGGTCACCACCGATTCGGGGTCCTTGCCGATGGTCTTGTTGAAGACCTCGGCGACCTGGGCGGTCTGCGCATCACCGCGCGGCATCGACACGGTCGTGCCGCCGTTGAAGTCGATGCCGAAGGTGAACCCGCGCACCAGGATGCTGACGATCGCCACCGCGACGATCGCGCCGCTGATGCCGAACCACAGCCGGCGCCTGCCCACCACCTCGAACGCCCCGGTACCGGTGTAGAGCCGCGTGACGAAGCTGCGGCGGGCCGGCCCGGTGGTGTCGCCGGTCGGTGCGGCGGCACTGGTGGACGCCTCGGTCGTTTCGGTCTTGTCCCGGGAAGCCATCGCGTTACGCCCGTCCCGTCTTCACCTGCGTGGCGGCCCGGCGTTCGCGGGCGACCTGTTGCACCGCGCCCAGGCCGTTGTAGGCCGGCTTGGCCAGCGTCGGGGACTTGGAGGCCAGGTACACCAGCGGCCAGGTCACCAGGAACACCACCACCAGGTCGAGGATTGTGGTCAGCCCCAACGTGAACGCAAACCCCTTCACCTGGCCGATCGCCAGGAAGTAGAGCACCGCGGCGGCCAGGAACGTGACGGCGTTGCCCGACACGATGGTCTTGCGGGCCCGCACCCAGCCTCGCGGCACCGCCGACCGGAACGAGCGGCCCTCGCGGATCTCGTCCTTGATGCGCTCGAAGAACACCACGAACGAGTCGGCGGTGGTGCCGATACCGATGATCAGACCCGCGATGCCGGCCAGGTCCAGCGTGTAGTTGATGTATCGGCCGAGCAGCACCAGGATCGCGAAAACCATTGCACCCGAGGCGATCAGCGACAACGCCGTCAGCAACCCCAGCACCCGGTAGTAGAGCAGCGAATACAGCAGCACCAGGACCAGGCCGATGGCACCCGCGATCAGGCCCGCCCGCAGGGAGGTCAGCCCCAGCGACGCCGACACGGTCTGGGCCTCCGACGACTCGAAGGACAGGGGCAGCGACCCGTACTTGAGCACGTTGGCCAGCTGGCGTGCCGTCGCGGCGGTGAACGGGGGGTCGCCGCCGGTGATCTGGGTGCGGCCGCCGGGGATCGCCTCCTGGATCATCGGGGCGCTGACCACCTGCGAGTCCAGCGTGAACGCCGTCTGGGTGCCAATGTGGGATGCGGTGAAGTCGGCCCAGACGCTGGCCGCGGCGGGCTTGAACTGCAGGTCGACGACGTAGCCGATGCCGTGCTGGTTCATCCCCGAGGTGGCGTTGGAGATCTGGTCGCCGCTGATGATCGACGGCGCCAGCAGGTACGCCGTCTTGTGGTCGGCGGAGCAGGTCACCAGGGGCAGATTGGGGTCGTCGTTGCCGGCGAGGATGTCGTCCTTGTCGCAGCGGGTGGCCTCGAACTGCAGGGCGAGGAACTGGATGCCCTGCTGGGTGCTCTGCCGCCACTTCTTCTCCTCGGCGATGCGCTCGGCGAGGTCCTTGCGCGGATCGGCCGGCGCGGGCCGCTCCGCGGGCGCGGGCTCCACCGCGGTGCCACCGGGCGCCGGTGCCGGAGCGGGCGGAGCCGGGCTCGGTGCCGGCGCCGGGTCCTGCGGGTAGGGCCGGGGCTGGGCGCCCGGACGACCGCCCGGCGCGGGCTGGGCCGGCGGCGGGTTCGCCCCCGGCGGCGCGGGAGCCGGCTGCCCCGGCGCACCGGCGGGAGCGTTGTCGCCCGGGGGCTTGGGCTCACCCTGCTGCGGGGGCTTGGGTTCGACGCTCTGCGCCGGCATCGCATTGAGCACCGGCCGGATGTAGAGCCGTGCGGTCTGCCCCAGGTTGCGGGCCTCGTTGCCGTCCTTCCCGGGGACCGTGATGACCAGGTTGTCGCCGTCGACGACGACCTCCGAGCCGGACACGCCCAGCCCGTTGACCCGCGCGCTGATGATCTGCTGTGCCTGTGCCAACGCCTCCCGGCTGGGGGCGGAGCCGTCGGGGGTCCGCGCGGTCAGGGTGACGCGCGTCCCGCCCTGCAGGTCGATGCCGAGCTTGGGGGCGGTCCGCTTGTTGCCGGTCAGGAACACCAGCAGGTACAGGCCCACGAGCAGGATCAAGAAAACCGACAGGTAGCGGGCGGGGTGCACCGGCGCCGAAGACGATGCCACGTTCCTTATCTCTCCTTGAGAATCGGTTTCTTACCCAGGACTTTCTTAACCAGGACTTCCGTGCCCAGGACTTCCGTGCCCAGGACAAAGACTACGTGTCACCCTTCCGTGCGCCGCGCAAGCGGTCCCGGTCGCCGCAAACCGTCAGAAATCCCTGCGCAGCCGGCTTTCCCCGGAGGGGTCGGCGGCATCCCCGGGTTCGCCGGGGGCCTGCGGCCCGCCGGAAGCCTCGTGCCGGTCGCGCTCGTCGACATCGTCGTCGGGCAGGATCCGGTCGCGGACCGCCAGTTTCATCCATCGGGTCACCACGCCGGGCGCGATCTCGAGGTCGACGGTGTCGTCGGCGATCGCGACGATGGTGGCCTCCATCCCGGAGGTGGTGTGCACCCGGTCGCCGGGCCGCAGCGACTCCTGCAGGTCGATGGTCGACTGCATCGCCCGCTTCTGCCGACGCGACGCAAAGTACATGAACCCGCCCATGATGAGCAGGAACGGCAGGAACAGGACCAAACTCTGCATCGCGGCGTCCATCTTTCGTCTCGGTGTGTCGACCCGGAGTCCAGTCTGCCCTCTGCCTGTGACAAGCCTCGCCTGGCCCCCGTCCGGCGCCGGCGCAGGCACGTTTCGGCGGCCCCGCCGCGCCCCGCGCGACCAGATAGGGTGGATTTCGTGGCGTGACGGGCACGCCGCGGTGAGGAGGAGATTGTGGCCAGCCTCGAGCAGACTCGCCGCCTGGTCACCGAAATCCCCGGTCCCAACTCGCTGGAACTGACCAAACGCCGTACCGCCGCGGTCTCGGCGGCTGTGGGCGTCACCATGCCGGTGTTCGCCGCGCGCGCCGGCGGCGGCATCGTCGAGGACGTCGACGGCAACCGGCTCATCGACCTGGGTTCGGGCATCGCGGTCACCACGATCGGCAACTCCTCGCCGCGCGTCGTGGAGGCGGTACGTACGCAGGTGGCCGAGTTCACGCACACCTGCTTCATGGTGACGCCGTACGAGCAGTACGTCGCCGTCGCCGAGGAGCTCAACCGGATCACCCCGGGGTCCGGCGAGAAGCGTTCGGTGCTGTTCAACTCCGGCGCCGAGGCGGTCGAGAACGCCGTCAAGGTCGCGCGGTCCTACACCCGCAAGCCCGCCGTGGTGGCCTTCGACCACGCCTACCACGGCCGCACCAATCTGGCGATGGCGCTCACCGCGAAGTCCATGCCCTACAAGAGCGGCTTCGGGCCGTTCGCGCCGGAGGTCTACCGCGCACCGCTGTCCTATCCCTACCGCGACGGCCTGTCGGACAAGGAGATGGCCACCAACGGCGAACTGGCCGCCGAGCGGGCGATCGGCGTGATGGACAAGCAGGTCGGCGCCGGCAACCTGGCCGCCGTGATCATCGAGCCGATCCAGGGTGAGGGCGGGTTCATCGTCCCGGCCCAGGGGTTCCTGCCCGCGCTGCTGGACTGGTGCCGCAACAACGACGTGGTGTTCATCGCCGACGAGGTGCAGACGGGCTTCGCCCGCACCGGCGCCATGTTCGCATGCGAGCACGAGGGGATCGAGCCCGACCTGATCTGCACCGCAAAGGGCATCGCCGACGGCCTGCCGCTGTCGGCCGTCACCGGCCGCGCCGAGATCATGGACGCACCGCAGGTCAGCGGTTTGGGCGGCACCTTCGGCGGAAACCCGGTGACGTGTGCGGCGGCGTTGGCCACCATCGAGACCATCGAGCAGGACAACCTCGTCGAGCGGGCCCGGCAGCTGGAACGCCTGATGATCGACCGGCTGACCCGGCTCCAGGCCGACGACGACCGGATCGGCGACGTCCGCGGCCGGGGCGCCATGGTCGCCGTCGAGCTGGTGAAGTCGGGGACGGCGGACCCCGACGCCGAGCTGACCCACCAGCTGGCGACCGCGGCCCACGCGGCCGGGGTCATCGTGTTGACCTGTGGCATGTACGGGAACGTGATCCGGCTGCTGCCCCCGCTGACCATCAGCGACGAGTTGCTGAACGAGGGACTCGACGTCCTCGGCGGAATCCTGGCCGACCGTTAAACCCGGGGGCGACGCACATCGTGGTCGTGGGCAGGGCTGTCGTGGCGGCCTGTCGTGAAGCTCACGCCCGAAATTCGCTCCTGGAGGAATTCCATTACTTTAGCTAACGTTCTAACTATCAGCGCGAGGTTGCGCAAATTAGTCACTTAGGTCATAAAACGCAAAAGGAACTGTCTATGTCGAACCCGACTCACGAAGAATGGCTCGCTCGCCGCGTCGAGCACCTGACCGCAACCGACCCGCAGTTCGCCGCCGCGCGACCGGACCCGGCCGTCGCCGCGGCCCTCGACCAGCCCGGGCTGCGGTTGCCGCAGGTGATCCGGACCGTGCTGGAGCGCTACGCCGACCGGCCGGCCCTGGGGCAGCGCGCCGTGGAGTTCGTCACAGACCCCGGGACCGGGCGCACGGTGCTCGAGTTGCTCCCCCGCTTCGAGACCTTCACCTACGGTGAGCTGGGCGAGCGGGCCGACGCGCTGGCGCGCGCCCTGGCCGACGACTCGGTGCATCCCGGCGACCGGGTGGCCGTCCTGGGCTTCAACAGCGTCGACTTCACCACCATCGACGTGGCGCTGGGCCTGATCGGCGCGGTGTCGGTGCCGCTGCAGACCGGCGCGGCGATCACCCAGCTGCAGCCGATCGCGACCGAGACCACGCCCACCGCGATCGCGGCCAGCGTGAACCAGCTGCCCGTGGCCGTCGAGCTGATCCTCAGCCGCCACGAGAACGGGGCCGCGCCCGCCAAGCTCGTCGTGTTCGACTACCACCCCCAGGTCGACGACGAGCGCGAGGCCGTGGAGACCGCCCGCGGTCGACTGCTGGGCACCGCGGTGAAGGTCGAGACGCTGGCCGAGGCCCTCGAACGCGGCACCGCGCTGCCCGACGGCCCCGGCGCCGCGCCGGCCGAAGAAGACCCGCTGGCCCTGCTGATCTACACCTCCGGCAGCACCGGCGCCCCCAAGGGGGCGATGTATCCGCAGAGCAACGTGGCCAAGATGTGGTGCCGGGCGCGCAGGAACTGGTTCGGCCCGAGCGCCGCGTCGATCACGCTGAACTTCATGCCGATGAGCCACGTCATGGGCCGCGGCATCCTCTACGGCACGCTGGGCAACGGCGGCACCGCCTACTTCGCCGCGCGCAGTGACCTCTCGACGCTGCTGGAAGACCTCGCCCTGGTGCGGCCCACCGAGTTGAACTTCGTGCCGCGCATCTGGGAAACGCTGTTCGGCGAATTCCAGCGCCGAGTCCAGCGGGGGCTCGCCGAGGCGGGCGGATCCGCCGACCGCGCCGCGATCGAGGCCGAGGTCCTGGCCGAACAGCGCCAGTACCTGCTGGGCGGGCGGTTCATCTTCGCGATGACGGGCTCGGCGCCGACCTCCCCCGAGTTGCGGACCTGGGTGGAGTCGCTGCTCGAGATGCACCTGATGGACGGATACGGCTCCACCGAGGCCGGGATGGTGCTGTTCGACGGCGAGGTGCAGCGCCCGCCCGTCATCGACTACAAGCTGATCGACGTTCCCGAGCTGGGCTACTTCGCCACCGACCGGCCCCACCCGCGGGGCGAGCTGCTGCTCAAGACCCTGAACATGTTCCCCGGCTACTACAAGCGCCCCGAGATCACCGCCGGTGTGTTCGGCGACGACGGGTACTACCGGACCGGAGACGTCTTCGCCGAGACCGGTCCCGACCATCTGGTGTACGTCGACCGCCGCAACAACGTGCTCAAGCTGGCGCAGGGCGAGTTCGTCACCCTGGCCAAGCTGGAGGCCGTCTTCGGCAACAGCCCGCTGATCCGGCAGATCTACGTCTACGGCAACAGCGCCCAGCCCTACCTGCTGGCGGTGGTGGTGCCGACCGAAGACGCCCTGGCCGGCGTCGACGACCCGGCGGCGCTCAAGCCGCGGATCGCCGACTCGCTGCAGAAAGTCGCCAGGGAGACCGGCCTGCAGTCCTACGAGGTGCCGCGCGACCTCATCATCGAGACCACGCCGTTCACCATGGAGAACGGCCTGCTCACCGGGATCCGCAAGCTGGCCTGGCCCAAGCTCAAGGCGCACTACGGCGAGCGGCTGGAGCGGCTGTACGCCGAGCTGACCGAGGGGCAGGCCAACCAGCTCGTCGAGCTGCGCCGCAGCGGCGCCGACGCACCCGTGCTGCAGACGGTGAGCCGGGCCGCCGCCGCCCTGCTGGGTGTGGCTCTCCCCGTTGAGCAAACCGAGCTGCCCCGTGACATCCACTTCACCGAGCTGGGCGGGGACTCGTTGTCGGCGTTGACGTTCGGCAACCTGCTGCACGAGATCTTCGACATCGACGTGCCGGTGGGCGTCATCGTCAGCCCGGCCAACGACCTGGCTGCCATCGCCGACTACATCGAGGCCGAGCGGCAGGGCAGCAAGCGGCCCACGTTCGCCACCGTGCACGGGCGCGGCGCCACGACGGTGCGGGCGAGCGACCTCACGCTGGACAAGTTCCTCGACGGGGCGACGCTGGCCGCCGCACCGAGCCTGCCCAAGCCCGCCGCCGAGGTGCGCACGGTGCTGCTGACCGGCACCACCGGCTTCCTGGGCCGCTACCTGGCGCTGGACTGGCTGGAACGGATGGACCTCGTCGACGGCACGGTGATCGCCCTGGTGCGCGCCAAGTCCGACGACGACGCGCGGGCCCGCCTCGACAAGACCTTCGGCGTCGACTCTCCCGAAGGCGACCCCGAACTGCTCGCCCACTACCAGAAGCTGGCCGCCGACCATCTCGAGGTGATCGCCGGCGACAAGGGCGAGGCCAACCTCGGCCTGGACCCCCAGACGTGGCAGCGGCTGGCCGACACGGTCGATCTGATCGTCGACCCGGCCGCGCTGGTCAACCACGTGCTGCCCTACAGCGAGCTGTTCGGCCCCAACGCGCTGGGCACCGCCGAGCTGATCCGCCTCGCGCTGACCAGCAAGCTCAAGCCCTACACCTACGTGTCGACGATCGGCGTGGGCGACCAGATCGAGCCGGGCAAGTTCATCGAGGACGCCGACATCCGGCAGGTCAGCGCGACACGCCAGGTCAACGACACCTACGCCAACGGCTACGGCAACAGCAAGTGGGCCGGCGAGGTGCTGCTGCGCGAGGCCCACGACCTGTGCGGCCTGCCGGTCGCGGTGTTCCGCTGCGACATGATCCTGGCCGACACCACCTACGCCGGGCAGCTCAACCTGCCGGACATGTTCACCCGGCTGATGCTGAGCCTGTTGGCCACCGGGATCGCGCCCGGGTCGTTCTACGAGCTGGACGCCGACGGCAACCGGCAGCGCGCGCACTACGACGGCCTGCCCGTCGAGTTCATCGCCGCGGCGATCTCCACGCTGGGCGCGCAGGCGCTGCAGAACGGGGAGGCATTCCAGACGTACCACGTGATGAACCCCTACGACGACGGGATCGGGCTCGACGAGTACGTCGACTGGCTGGTCGACGCCGGGTACGGGATCCACCGCGTCGCCGACTACGCGGAGTGGTTGCAGCGCTTCGAGACCGCGCTGCGGGCCCTGCCGGAGAAGCAGCGCCAGTACTCGCTGCTGCCGTTGCTGCACAACTACGGCAAGCCCGAAAAGCCGCTGCGCGGGTCGCTGGCGCCGACCGATCGCTTCCGCGCCGCGGTGCAGGACGCGAAGATCGGGCCGGACAAGGACATTCCGCACGTCACGGCGCCGGTCATCGTCAAGTACGCCACCGACCTGCAGTTGCTCGGCCTGTTATAGGACTGCTGCAGGACTGCTGTAGGACACCGAAAAGCGATTGCCCAGCCCCCTCGAGGCTGGGCAATCGCTTTTTCGATCGGCTCCTGGTCGGCAGCGCCGGGCTACGCTGCGCCCGCCCGCCGGCGGCGCCAGCCCCGGGCACGTTTGCGGTCCCCTTCGGGACGCGCGTTGGTCGTCGCGCCCGGTGACACCTCCGGCACGGGTTGCGGGGCCGGGGCCGCCACGGGCGGCACGTCGCGGGCCGGCCGCACCGTCGTGAGCGCCAGGACCACCGCACCCAGGAAGACGATCAGCGCGCCGAGCCCGGAGAAATAGGAGATCTCGAGCACGGCCCGCTTGCGGTCGGTGGCCGCGACCGGATCCCCGGCGGAGCCGATCCGCAGGATCGGGGCCACCTCCTCGCCGATGATGAACCAGGCGCCGGCCAGCACCGCCAGCCAGCCGCCCAGCATCGCGCTGAGGCGGTTGCCGGAGAAGGCCACCAGCAGGCCGCCCACCACGGTGGTGGCGCCCGGCAGCACTTCCAGCCAGCCCCGGGCCGAGGTCCACGTCCACACCTGGTCGGGGGTGTAGGCGAAATCGAAGTGGGGACCGACGAACGGGATCAACGCGCCCCACGCCCCCAGGACGACCAGCAACAATCCGTTGACCGCGCCGCGCGAGCGCGGCATGCGCAGCCCGCCGGAGTGGTCGAACTCCGCGTTCTTCATGACATCACCTCGATGGACAGGGCTGGACCGGTGCCTACGGGTACCCGAAGCGCGTCCGGATGTAACCGGCGTCTCAGTCGAACAGGCCCGGCCGGCCGAGCCCGGCGGCCCCCACCGGCGGCGTCATGCCCAGGTGGGTCCAGGCCAGCGCGGTGGCCACCCGGCCCCGCGGGGTGCGCGCGACCATGCCGGCGCGCACCAGAAACGGCTCGCACACCTCCTCGACGGTGGCGGCCTCCTCCCCGACGGCCACCGCCAGCGTCGACACCCCGACCGGGCCCCCGCCGAAGTTGCGGGTCAGCGCCGACAGCACCGCCCGGTCCAGCCGGTCCAGGCCCAACTCGTCGACGTCGTAGACCGCCAGCGCGGATTTGGCGACGTCGCGGGTGATGACGCCGTCGGCGCGCACCTCGGCGAAGTCACGGACGCGGCGCAGCAGCCGGTTGGCGATCCGCGGCGTGCCACGCGAGCGCCGGGCGATCTCCGCGCCGGCCTCGGCGCCCAACCCGATGCCCAGGATCCCCGCCGAGCGGGTCAGCACCCGCTCCAGCTCGGCCGGCTCGTAGAAATCCATGTGCGCGGTGAACCCGAAGCGGTCGCGCAGCGGGCCGGTCAGCGCGCCGGACCGGGTGGTCGCGCCGACCAGCGTGAACGGCGCCACGTCCAGCGGGATCGACGTCGCACCCGGGCCTTTGCCGACGACGACGTCGACCCGGAAGTCCTCCATCGCCAGGTAGAGCATCTCCTCGGCGGGCCGGGCGATGCGGTGGATCTCGTCGATGAACAGCACGTCGTGCTCGACCAGGTTGGACAGCATCGCCGCCAGATCACCCGCGCGCTCGAGCGCGGGCCCGGACGTCACCCGCAGCGACGACCCCAGCTCGGCGGCGATGATCATGGCCAGCGACGTCTTGCCCAGGCCGGGTGGGCCGGACAACAGGATGTGATCGGGTGTGCCGCCGCGGTTCTTGGCGCCCTCGATGACCAGCTGCAGCTGTTCGCGCACCCGCGACTGGCCGATGAACTCCCGCAGCGAGCGGGGCCGCAGGCTGACGTCGACGTCGCCCTCGCCGACGGTCAGCGACGGCGACAGCTCGCGGTCCGTATCGCCCTCGGGCCCCTCGCCGGAGTCGTGTTCGGTCACCGCGACTTCCCCAGCAGCGAGAGGGCGGCCCGCAGGGCGCCCGACGTCGTCGCGTCCGCGTCGCCGGCCAGCACCTTGTCGGTGGCCTCCTCGGCCTGCCTGGCGGCGAAGCCGAGGCCCACCAGGGCCTCCACCACGGGACCGCGCACGGTGTGCCCGGTGGGGGTGGCGCCGGCCGTCGTGCCCGCCGCGCCCCGACCGACCTTGTCGCGCAGTTCGAGCACCATCCGTTCGGCCCCGCGTTTGCCGATGCCCGGCACCCGGGTCAGCGCGGCGACGTCGCCGTCGTGCAGCGCCTGGCGCAACGCGGGCGCGTCGTACACCGCGAGGGTGGCCAGCGCGATCTTGGGCCCGACGCCGGCGACCCCCAGCAGCGTCAGGAACAGGTCGCGGGCGTCGGCGTCGGCGAACCCGTACAGCGTCATCGAGTCCTCGCGCACGATCATCGCGGTGACCAGCCGGGCCTCGCCGCCGCGGCGCAGCGTCGCCAGCGTGGCGGGGGTGGCCATCAGCGTGTATCCCACCCCGGCGGCCTCGATGACGGCGTGGTCCAGCGCCACCTCGAGCACCTCTCCCCGCACCGAGGCGATCATCGCGCGGCCTTGATCTTCGCGGCGAACTTCCTGCGCTGCTCGGCGGCCTTCTTCTCGGCCTCGGCCATCCGGGCGATCATCGGCGCCCTCCAACAGTGGCAGATAGCCAGGGCCAGGGCGTCGGCGGCGTCCGCGGGTGTCGGTTTGGCCTGCAGCGCGAGGATTCTGGTGACCATCGCGGTGACCTGCGCCTTGTTGGCTGCTCCGTTGCCGGTGACTGCGGCCTTGACCTCGCTGGGCGTGTGGAAGTGGACGTCGACCCCGCGTCTGGCGGCCGCCAGTGCGACGACGCCGCCGGCCTGCGCGGTGCCCATGACCGTCGTCACATTCAATTGGGAGAACACCCGCTCGATGGCCATCACGTCCGGGTGGTGGGTGTCCAGCCAGTGCTCGACGGCGTCGCTGAGGGCCAGCAGTCGCTTGGCCACCGGCGTATCCGACGACGTGCGCACGACGTCCACGTCCCGGGCGGTCACCTGCCTGCCACCCGTGCTCTCGACAAGCGATAGCCCACACCGCGTAAGACCCGGATCGACTCCCATCACCAGCACCAGCACCACCCCTTCACCGAACGCTTGTTCGATAGGCTAGCCGGAGTGCCCGACGTCGGCGCGCAGGACACGCCCGGGCCGTCATCAATAGAGTTCATGCCACGCGGACCACCATTGACGCGGCGAGTCGGCTGGTGATTCCGAAGCGGATTCGCGACCACCTGGGCTTGCGCGGCAACGACCAAGCGGAGGTCACCGAGCGCGATGGCCGCATCGACACCGAACCGGCGCCGACCACCGTCGAGTTGGTTCGGGAAGGCGTCCTGGTCGCGCGTCCCGAACGTCCGCTGCCTCCCTTGACCGACGAGATCGTTCGGGAAACCCTCGATCATCTGCGGCGGTGATCGCACCGGACACCGGTGTTCTCGGCGCCGGGTTCGCGACGTGGCACGAGGGACACGCATCGGCGGTGCGCACCCTTGACCGGGGCGTTCATCTCATCGCGCATACGGCCTTGGAGACCTATTCCGTCCTGGCGCGGCTGCCAGCGCCGCATCGGGTTGAAGCTGTCATCGGTTGAAGCTGTCATCGGTTGAAGCTGTCATCGGTTGAAGCTTTCATCGTCAGCGCCTACCGGGCGGGAATCACATCCGGCGATTACCTGACGCTCGACTCGGAATCACGTCGTGGCTTGATCGACCACCTGGCCGCCCGAGGTGTCACCGGTGGCGCGACCTACGCTGCGCTCATCGGATGGACGGCGAAACTCGCTGGGGCAACGGTTCTGACCCGTGACGTGTTGCGAGTCGCGTTCGAGTTGGTGGCCTGACGGCTCTACTCGACCGAGTTCCACGCGCTGGTCGCGCGCGCCCCGGCGCCGCCGACCCACGAACACTCACGGCCGGCTCGCGTGGACGACCCACACGGCTCCCCGGCCCTGGGGATGCCGCTCGATGCGCACCCCGTCCAAACCGGCCTCCTGGCACTGCGCCGCGAACAACTCGGCCTGTTGTTCAGTCCAGCCGTGGCTCGCCAAGCCCGTGGCCCCGGAGCGCACACAGCGCTCGACCGCCAGAAACCGCCCCGACGGCGCCAGCACACGGCGTACCTCGGCGAGACCGGCCGTGACGTCCTTCCAGTGGTGCACCGTCCTCAGCGACCACGCCACGCTCGCCCAGCCGTCGGGTAGGGGCAGCGCTTCCGCGGTGCCCTGCGACCAGGTGATTCTCGGCTGATCCTTCGTCACCGCCGCGGCCAGGCGCAGCATCATCGGAGCGGGGTCGATACCGGTGACCGTGGCACCCCGCCGGGCCGCGGCCCGCACCGCGCCGCCCGGGCCGCAGCCGATGTCGGCCACGCGGTCGGCATCGGAGACCGCGGCCAGCTCAACGACAAGGCGTGCATAACCGCGGCCCAGGACGACCATGCCGACGATGGCCAGCAGCCCGGACACCCCGGAAAAACCCGCATGGTCGGCGTGATGATTGGTTTTCAGCGGATCGGTCAAAACTCGCCTCCCTCAGATTCGGCCGAACCGGCCTCACTCCCCTTCGAGAGCGGCCAGCACTTCGTCGGAGATGTCGACGTTGGTGTAGACGTTCTGCACGTCGTCACTGTCCTCGAGCGCGTCGACCAGTTTCATCACCTTGCGGGCGCCCTCGGCGTCCAGCGGCACGGTCACCGACGGCTGGAACCCCGCGTCGGCGGAGTCGTAGTCGATCCCGGCGTCCTGCAGCGCGGTCCGCACGGTGACCAGGTCGGTCGGCTCGGTGAGGATCTCGAAGCTGTCGCCGAGATCGGTGACGTCCTCGGCGCCCGCCTCGAGTACGGCCGCCAGCACGTCGTCCTCGGTCAGGCCGTTCTTCTCCAGGGTGATCACGCCCTTGCGGGCGAACAGGTAGGCCACCGACCCGGGATCGGCCATGGTGCCGCCGTTACGTGTCATCGCCACCCGCACCTCGCTGGCGGCACGGTTGCGGTTGTCGGTGAGGCACTCGATCAGCACCGCCACCCCGTTGGGGGCGTACCCCTCGTAGGTGATGGTCTGCCAGTCGGCGCCGCCGGCCTCCTCGCCGGCGCCGCGCTTGCGCGCCTTCTCGATGTTGTCGTTGGGCACCGAGCTTTTCTTGGCCTTCTGGATGGCGTCGTACAACGTCGGGTTGCCCGCCGGGTCACCACCGCCGACCCGGGCCGCGACCTCGATGTTTTTGATCAGACGGGCGAACATCTTGCCGCGGCGGGCGTCGACGACCGCCTTCTTGTGCTTGGTGGTGGCCCACTTGGAATGGCCGCTCATCGGTGTCCTCTACCTCTTCTGTCTTCTTCGAAGTTCGCCCAACGAGCATACGTGGAAGCCGAATCTGGGCCCCGGATACGTGATCTCGACGGCATCAGCCGACGCCGTTGACGATGTCGACGAACAACTGGTGGATGCGGCGGTCGCCCGTCATCTCCGGGTGGAACGCCGTCGCCAGCACCGGGCCCTGGCGCACCGCGACCGGGTGCCCGGCCGCCCGCGCCAGCACCTGCACGCCGTCGCCGGTGCGTTCCACCCAGGGCGCGCGGATGAACACCGCGCGCACCGGGGTGTCGAGGCCCGCGAACTCGACATCGCCTTCGAACGAGTCGACCTGGCGCCCGAAGGCGTTGCGCCGCACCGTCATATCGATTCCTCGCAGGGGCAGCGCCGCGCGCCCGCCGGCGCCGGCGTCGAGGATCTCGCTGGCCAGCAGGATCATGCCCGCACACGCGCCGTAGGCCGGCAGTCCGCCCGCCAGCCGTGCCCGCAGCGGCTCGAGCAGGTCCAGCTCGAGCAGCAGATGGCTCATGGTGGTGGATTCCCCACCGGGGATGACGAGCCCGTCCACCGCCTCGAGCTCGCCGCGACGGCGCACCGGGACCGCGTCGGCGCCGGCTCCGCGCAGCGCGGCGAGATGCTCGCGGGTGTCGCCCTGCAGCGCCAGCACCCCGATCGTCGGGGCGGTCATCGCCGCGCGGGCTGGTATCCGCGGGGGAAGCGGGTCAGGCCCTCCTGCATCACCGCGGCCACCATCTCGCCCGAGGTGTTGAAGATCTTGCCCTGGCACAGCGAGCGCCCGCCGCACGCCGACGGGGAGGACTGGTCGTAGAGCAGCCACTCGTCGGCCCGGAAAACCCGCATGAACCACATCGCGTGATCGAGCGAGGCCACCTGCAGGTGTTCGCGCTCGTCGAGGTGGTTGACCTGGGCCGACCCCAGCAGCGTCAGGTCGCTCATGTAGGCCAGCGCGCAGATGTGCAGCACCGGGTCGTCGGGCAGCGGGTCGCGGTGGCGGAACCACACCTGCTGCTGGGAGGCCTTGCCGGGCCGGCGCTGCAGGCGGTCCTGCGGGACGATGCGGATGTCCCACTCATCGAATTGGCGGAAACCCGCGTCGTCGAAGACCTTCATCGAGCTCAGCCCCGGCAGGCCGTCCGGCGGCGGCGCCGACGGCATGGCGTCCTGGTGGTTGATGCCCTCCTGGTCGGACTGGAACGACGCCGACATGGAGAAGATCGTCTCGCCGTGCTGGACGGCGTTGACCCGCCGGGTGCAGAACGAGCCGCCGTCGCGCAGCCGCTCGACGAGGAACACCGTGGGCGCCGTGGCGTCGCCGGGCCGGATGAAGTAGCCGTGCAGCGAGTGCACCAGATGGCCGGGCTCGACGGTGCGCACCGCTGACACCAGCGACTGTCCCGCCACGTGGCCGCCGAACGTGCGCTGGAAATACCCCGAGTCCGGGCTGAACACGCGCCCGCGGTAGATGTTGACCTCGAGCTGCTCGAGATCGAGGATCTGCTCGATCGACACGGAGTGTTCTTACCAGCCGCGCCGGGCCAGCCGCTCCGGTGCCGCGAGTTGCTCGGTGTTGATGCCGACCATCGGCTCGCCCAGGCCGCGCGACACCCTGGCCAGCACGTCGGGGTCGTCGTGGAACGCGGTGGCCTTGACGATCGCGGCGGCGCGCTGCGCCGGGTCGCCGGACTTGAAGATGCCCGAGCCGACGAACACGCCCTCGGCGCCGAGCTGCATCATCATCGCCGCGTCGGCGGGCGTGGCGATACCGCCCGCGGTGAACAGCGTGACCGGCAGCTTGCCCGCCCGCGCGACCTCGACGACCAGCTCGTAGGGCGCCTGCAATTCCTTTGCGGCGACGTACAACTCATCCTCGGACAACGACGTCAGCCGGCGGATCTCGCCGCTGATGGCCCGCATGTGGGTGGTGGCGTTGGAGACGTCCCCGGTGCCGGCCTCGCCCTTGGACCGGATCATCGCCGCGCCCTCGCCGATGCGCCGCAGCGCCTCGCCCAGGTTGGTCGCCCCGCACACGAACGGCACGGTGAACTTCCACTTGTCGATGTGGTGGGTGTAGTCGGCGGGGGTCAGCACCTCGGACTCGTCGACGTAGTCCACGCCGAGGCTCTGCAGGATCTGCGCCTCCACGAAGTGCCCGATGCGCGCCTTGGCCATCACCGGGATGGTGACCGCGTCCTTGATGCCCTCGATCATGTCGGGGTCGCTCATGCGCGACACCCCGCCCTGGGCGCGGATGTCGGCGGGCACCCGCTCCAGCGCCATCACCGCGACCGCGCCGGCGCCTTCGGCGATGCGGGCCTGCTCCGGGGTGACGACGTCCATGATGACGCCGCCCTTGAGCATCTCGGCCATGCCGCGTTTGACCCGGGCCGTGCCGGTCTGGCCGCGGCCGTTCGATGCGGCGGTATCCACTGCTACCTCTTCTTGATGTCTCGTCGCTGCCGTACTGCCATTCCAGTGTAGTGGTCGGCCACCAGCCGATTTTTCACCGACGGCCGCCGCGGGGGTCACCCGATGGCCGCGTCCAGCAGCACTTCGGCCGCCGCCTTGCCCGCCGCGGCGGCGCGCGGATCGCGGTCCATCTGAGCGCCGACGCCGCCGCCGTCGTAGAGCAGCTGCAGCTGGCGCCCCAGCAGGGCCGGGTCCGAAACGCCGGCCTGGCGGGCGAGCTCGGTGAGCAGGCCGCGGACTTCGGCGCGAAAGTCGTCGGCCGCCCGTGCGATCACGCCGCCCTCGGGCGCCTCGGCGCAGGCCGTGATGAACGCGCAGCCCCGAAAACCCGGGTCGGCGAAGAGTTCGGCCTGCGCGTCGAAGACCGCCAACAGCCGCCGACGCGTGTCGGTGTGGCGGTCTATCGCGCGCCGCAACCCGGCCAGCGTCTCCGCGTGTCGGGCCGCCAGGTAGGCCCGGACCAGGTTCTCCTTGCTCCCGAACACGTTGTAGAGCGACGCCTTGGCGACCCCGGCGTGCTCGATTATGCGATCGATGCCGACCGTCTGGACGCCCTCGGCGTAGAACAGGTCATTGGCCGCCGCGAGCAGCCGGTCCCGGGCGGAGGCCCTGGCCCCCCGGGATCCGGCCCCGACGACCGTTGTGACATCCGGCACGGTTTGCTCACTCCTCACCGCACTCCTCATCGCGTAGACAACTCTGTCTAGCCTAGCGCCCGGGGACGTGCTCAAGCACGACGACCGGGATCTCCCGCGCACCGGCACTGTCGCCGAGATGGCGAAAGACGTTGAAGCATTAGCGGATTGACTGCAGCTGACCAGGCGCCCGGCTGCCGGCGAACGCGGCGGCCTCGCCGAGCAGTTCGGCCAGCTGCAGCGGATAGACGGTCTGGCCCGCGGCGACCAGCTCGGCGATGTCGGCGGCATCGCACCAGCGGTGACCTTGGATGTAGCGCCGCTCCAGCTCGGTCCGACCGGTGCAGTCCGGCTCGAAGCGCCGGGTCCGGCACACGAAGTAGAACTCCTCGCTGTCGATCACCGAGCCGTTGAACTCGAAGACCTCGTCGCGCCGCCACACGGGACCCACCATGTCGGCCGCCGTCACCCGTAGGCCCGTCTCCTCGGTCACCTCCCGGGCGGCGGCCTCGGCCAACCGCTCGCCGGAGCCCACCTCGCCCCCGACGGTGAACCACCACCGGGGCGCGGGGCGATCGGTGATCGCCGGATCCGACCCGCACAGCAGCAGCACCGCGCCGGTCTCGTCGAGCAACACCACCCGCGCCGAGGTGCGGTGGTTGAGCACCCCCTGATCGCCGTGCGCCAGCGCGTGCGGCCGCTCGACGATCTCGAAATAGCTTGGCAGCGCGGCGGTTCCGCCGAGACGAAGCGTCCGCACCAGGAATCGCTCGCGCAGCGCGAGGGTGTCGCGGACGGCGTCGTTGTGGAAGCGGCGGGCCAGCAGCACCCGCGCCTCGGCGTCGGCCAACTCCGCGATCAGGCCCGCCGGCAGCGACGCCGGGTCGACCATCGCCAGCGCGGCGGAGAGCTCGTTTTCACGCGACTCCCGCGCGTGCCGGGGGGCGTTTTCCGCGGCGTCGGCCAGCCCGGCCAGCCGGCGGCGCTCGGGTCCCCCGCCGTACGCGTCGATCGCGACCGCACGCGCCACCACCGCGCGCCGCGCCAGGACACCGTCCAGCGCCTGCCAGGAGAGGTCGTAGCGGACGTGCAGGCGGTCCAGCCGGTTGGCGGTCCGGTACGCCCAGGCGCCCACCATCGCCAGCACCACCACCGCCACCGCCACCGCGACGATCAGCCACGTCATCAGCTGGCCACCTGCACCTTGGCGCCCGACCCGGCGACAGTCTCGTAGACCCGCATGATCTGGCCGGCCACCACCGACCAGTCGTAGCGCTGCACCGCCTGCGAACCCGCCGCCACATACCGTCGCCGCAGCGCGTCGTTCTCCAGCACCTCGATGAGCGCCCCGGCCAGCGCCTCGGCGTCACCGACCGGAACCAGGCGCCCGGCCTTGCCGTCGAGCAGCACGCGGCGGAAGGCGTCGAGGTCGCTGGCCACCACCGCCGTGCCGGCGGCCATCGCCTCGACGAGCACGATGCCGAAGCTCTCGCCGCCCGCGTGGGGCGCGCAGTAGACGTCGGCGCTGCGCATGGCCGACGCCTTCTGAGCGTCGTCGATCTGGCCGAGGAAGCGCAGATGTTCGGCCAGCTCGCCGGCCTGCTCCCGCAACTCCTCCTCGTCGCCGCGGCCGACGACAAGTAGCTGGAGATCCGCGAAGCGCTCGACCACCCGCGGCAACGCCTCGAGCAGCACCGCCATGCCCTTGCGGGGTTCGTCGTAGCGCCCCAGGAACAGCACCGTCTTGCCCGGCCGCGGATATCCGTCCAGCCGCGGCGCCGAGGCGAACGACGCGACGTCGACGCCGTTGGGGATCTCCACCGCGTCGGTCCCCAGCGCCTCCATCTGCCAGCGCCGGGCCAGGTCGGACACCGCGATCCGACCGACGATCTTCTCGTGCATCGGCCGCAGGATGCCCTGGAAGACGGTCAGCGTCAGCGACTTGGTCGTCGAGGTGTGAAACGTCGCCACGATCGGTCCCTCGGCGATGTTGAGGGCCAGCATGGACAGGCTCGGCGCGTTGGGCTCGTGCAGGTGCAGCACGTCGAAACCGCCGTCGGCGAGCCACTTTTTGACCTTGCGGTGGGTGGCCGGGCCGAACCGCAGCCGCGCCACCGACCCGTTGTAGGGAATGGGAACGGCCCGGCCCGCGGAGACGACGTAGTCCGGCAGCAAGGCGTGCGGCGACGCCGGGGCGAGCACGCTGACCTCGTGTCCGCGGGCCCGCATCACCTCGGCGAGCTGCAGCACATGCGACTGCACCCCGCCCGGCACGTCGAACGAGTAAGGACACACCATCCCGATGCGCATCAGGTTTCCTTTGGGCGGGCCCGTCCGGCGTCGGCGCGGGGCGCAAGATCGGCCAGCCACTGCGGTTGCAGCATGTGCCAGTCCTCGGGGTGGCCGGCGATGTTGGTGGCGAACCGGTCGGCCAGCGCCTGGGTGATCGCGCCGACGTCACCGCTGCTGGCGTCCAGGGCGGGGTGCAGCGAAAAGCCCCAGCCGTCCTCTTCGAACCAGCAGTGCACGGGCACCAGGGCGGCCCCGGTCTCGATGGCGAGCTTGGCGGGCCCGGCCGGCATCCGGGTGGGTGCGCCGAAGAAGTCGACCTGGACCCCGGTGCGGGTGAGGTCCCGGTCGGCCATCAGGCAGACCGCCCGGTTGGCGCGCAGCCGGTCGCACAACACCTCGAAGGGCGGTCGCCGTCCGCCGGACAGCGGCAGCACTTCGAAGCCCAGGCCTTCGCGGTAGGCGATGAAGCGCCGGTACAGCGACTCGGGTTTGAGGCGTTCGGCGACGGTGGTGAACGTGCCGTGCGTCTGCGCCATCCACACCCCGGCCATGTCCCAGTTGCCGCTGTGCGGCAGTGCGCACACCGCGCCGCGGCCCGCGGCAAAGGCGGCGTCCAGGTTGTCGAGCCCGACGAACGAGGCGTCGAGCCGGTGCGCCAGCGCCCGGTGGTCCATCGTCGGCAGCCGGAACGCCTCCCGCCAGTAGCGGGCGTAGGAGGCCAGCGAGGCCCGCATCAGCGCGTCGGGCACCGCGGCCGGCTCCACCCCGATGACGCGGGCCAGGTTCTTGCGCAGCTGCGCCGGGCCGCCGCGCCGGGCCGCGAAACGCGCCCCCGCGCCGAACGCGGTGCGGGCGGCGAATTCGGGCATCGCCCGCACCGCCCGCCAGCCGGTCGCGTATGTCCAGTCGCTGACGGCGCCGGTCAGACGGTCCGGATTCAGGATCACGGCATCGGCTCCGTCGCGCCCGGAGAGGTCCGCACCGTGTGCAGCCGCTGGACGCAGGTGAGCACGCTGGCCACCGCCAGCAACCACATCGCGACGGGCAGCGCGGGCGGCCACGCGACGAACGGAAAGTCCGACACGCCGGCGCCGACCAGCACGATGATCAGCCGCTCCGGGCGCTCGATCAGGCCGCCGTCCCCGCGCAGCCCGCTGGCTTCGGCGCGGGCCTTGATGTAGGAGATCACCTGGGAGCCGACCAGGCAGATCGACGTTGCCGCCACCAGGAGCCGGTCGTGCAAGCCGAATGCCGCCCACCACAGCAGCCCGCCGAACACCGCGCCGTCGCTGACGCGGTCGCAGGTGGCGTCCAGCACCGCGCCGAAGCGGGTGCCGCCGCCCCGCTCGCGGGCCATCGCCCCGTCGAGCATGTCGAACATGACGAAGAACCAGATCACCAGCGTGCCGACGAACAGCTTGCCCATCGGGAACAGGGTCAGCGCCGCCGTCACCGACACGACGGCGCCCAGGATCGTGACGGCGTCCGGCGTCAGACCGAGGCGCAGCATGGCCCGGGCGGCGGGAGTCGTGATCCGCGCGAACGCCGCCCGCGACAGGAAGGGCGCCTTACTCATGTGCGCCGCTCTCCCCCGCAAGCGGGAGGTGCCCCCACCTCATCGCTCCGCTCTGCATCGTCGCGCCGCGACTCATGGTTCACGGCTGTCTGCCCCACTCGGTGGCCAGGAGTGCGCGCGTGTCGCGCAGCAACTGCGGAATCACCTTGGACCCGCCGATGATCGTGATGAAGTTCGCGTCGCCGCCCCAGCGCGGCACGACGTGCACGTGCAGATGTTCGGCCAGCGACCCGCCCGCCGACGTGCCCAGGTTCATGCCGACGTTGAAGCCGTGTGGTTGCGAGACGCTCTTGATGACGCGAATCGCCTTCTGCGTGAACGCCATCAGCTCGGCGCTCTCGCGCTCGGTCAGGTCCTCGAGCTCGGAGACCCGCCGATAGGGCACCACCATCAGATGCCCGGGGTTGTAGGGATACAGGTTGAGCACGGCGTAGACGAGTTCGCCGCGCGCGACCACCAGCCCTTGCTCGTCGGAGAGACGGGGAATGTCGGTGAACGGCTCCGCGGGTTTGGCGTTGTCGCGCTGGCGCGGCGCCTCGGCCAGGTAGGTCATCCGGTAGGGCGTCCACAACCGCTGCAGGTGGTCGCATTCGCCGACACCTGTGTCGAGGATGGTCTCGTCGGGGTGTTCCACGCCGTCTTCCGGGTCACTCACCAGGTGCCACCTTCACCAGTTCTGCTGTGGGAGCGGCATTCTCGCGGTTGACGATCCAGCCGACGATGGCATCGACGGCGCTGTCGCGCGCCACGCCGTTGATCTGGCTGCGGTCGCCGAAGCGGAAGCTCACCGCCCCGGCCGCCGCGTCGCGGTCCCCGGCCAACAGCAGGAACGGCACCCGCTGGGCGGTGTGGTGGACGATCTTCTTGGCCATCCGGTCGTCGCTGCCGTCCACCTCGACGCGCACCCCACGCGACTTCAGCTGCGCGGCAACGTCTTCCAGATAGGCGACGTGCTCGTCGGCCACCGGGATGCCGACCACCTGAACGGGCGCGAGCCACGCCGGGAAAGCCCCCGCGTAGTGCTCGGTCAGGATGCCGAAGAACCGCTCGATCGACCCGAACAGCGCCCGGTGGATCATCACCGGGCGCCGGCGGGTCCCGTCGGACGCGGTGTACTCGAGTTCGAAGCGCTCGGGAAAGTTGAAGTCCACCTGGATGGTCGACATCTGCCAGCTGCGGCCCAGCGCGTCGCGGGCCTGCACCGAGATCTTCGGGCCGTAGAACGCCGCACCGCCGGGATCGGGCACCAGCTCCAGGCCCGACTCGGCCGCCACCTGCGCCAGCGATCCGGTGGCCTGCTCCCACATCTCGTCGGAGCCGACGAACTTCTCCGGGTCCTTGGTGGAGAGCTCCAGGTAGAAGTCCTCCAGCCCGTAGTCGCCGAGCAGCTCGAGCACGAACCGCAGCAGCGACGCGAGCTCGTCGTGCAGCTGCTCGCGGGTGCAGAAGATGTGCGAGTCGTCCATGGTGAACCCGCGCGCCCGGGTCAGCCCGTGCACCACGCCGGACTTCTCGTAGCGGTAGACGGTGCCGAATTCGAAGAGCCGCAAGGGAAGTTCACGATAGGAACGCCCGCGGGAGGCGAAGATCAGCGTGTGCATCGGACAGTTCATCGGCTTGAGGTAGTAGTCCTGGCCGGGCTTGCGCACCGTGCCGTCGTCGTCGTACTCGGCGTCGAGGTGCATCGGCGGATACATCCCGTCGGCGTACCAGTCCAGGTGTCCCGAGGTGTGGAAGAGCTGCGCCTTGGTGATGTGCGGGGTGTTGACGAACTCGTAGCCGGCCTCGATGTGCTTGCGCCGCGAGTACTCCTCGAGCTCGCGGCGCACGACGCCGCCCTTGGGGTGGAAAACTGCCAGGCCGGAACCGATTTCATCGGGGAAGCTGAACAGGTCCAGCTCCGCGCCCAGCTTGCGGTGGTCGCGGCGCTGGGCCTCCTCGATCAGTTCGAGGTGGCGGTCGAGCGCCTCCTGCGACTCCCAGGCGGTGCCGTAGATGCGTTGCAGGCTGGCGTTTCTCTGGTCGCCCCGCCAGTAGGCGGCCGAGCTGCGGGTCAGCTTGAACGCCGGGATGTGCCTGGTGGTCGGAATGTGCGGCCCGCGGCACAGGTCACCCCAGACCCGTTCCCGGGTACGGGGATTGAGGTTGTCGTAGGCGGTGAGCTCGTCGCCCCCGACCTCCATGACCTCGGGATCGCCGGACTTGTCGTCGACGAGCTCGAGTTTGAAGGGCTCGCCGGCCAGCTCGGCGCGCGCGGCGTCCTTGGACTCGTAGACCCGCCGGTCGAACAGCTGCCCGTCCTTGACGATCTGACGCATCCGCTTCTCCAGCGCCGCCAGGTCCTCGGGGGTGAACGGTTCGGGCACGGCGAAGTCATAGTAGAAGCCGTCGGTGATCGGCGGCCCGATGCCCAGTTTGGCCTGCGGGAACAGGTCCTGGACGGCCTGGGCCAACACGTGGGCGGTCGAGTGCCGCAGGACGCTGCGCCCCTCCTCGGTGTCGGCTGCCACCGGGATGACCTCGGCGTCGGCGTCGGGCACCCAGCTCAGGTCCCGCAGCTTGCCCTCGGCGTCGCGCACCACCACGATCGCGTCGGGCGCCCCGCGCCCGGGCAACCCCGCGTCCCGCACGGCGGCGGCCGCGGTGGTCCCCGCGGGCACCCTTATCGGGACAGCTCCGGGGGCGGGATTGGCGGCGGCGCTCATCGGGTCGGTTCTCCAATTTTCGGGTGCGGTGACGATCGCTGCCATGCTATCGGGGCCGGGGCTCCTCAGGGCTGGCCAGGCTTGAGCCGCACGAACAGCGCGTCGGCCTCGGTCAGCAGCTCCGCGCCGTCGCTGAGCCGGCCCGACACGAAGATCTTGCGCCCGTCCACCCGGTCGATGCCGGCGTCGAACTGCAGTTCCTTCTCGATCGGCACGATGTGGCGGTAGTCGATCTTGAGGTAGGCCGTGCGCTGGAAGGGGCCGCCGGTGAGCACCGAGGAGGTCAGCCCCAGCACGCTGTCGAACAGCATCCCCAGGCAGCCGCCGTGCACGGCGCCGTTGCGTCCCAGATGGAACCGGGCGAACCGGGCCCGGCCGCGGATCCGGCCGTCGTCGGTTTTGTGCGCCGACATCGGGATCGCGAGGATGTTGCCGCGCATCGGCAGGTCCATCCGCCGTCCCGACGGCGACCGCCACTCGTCGGCGTCGTACGGGCTCAACAGCGCCGACACCTTCTCCAGCAGGTTGGCCGCCTCGGTGATCACCTCGTCCGGGGCGTCGACGGCGCGGGCGTGATCCTGCATCCTGCGCACCGCGTCGACGAACCGGCCGTAGTCGGGTCCGCCCTTGGTCGTCGGTTCGGGCGGATTGAATCCGCCGCCGGGGTGCCGGGCCTGTTCGCTGGTCACCGGGACACCGTATCCGCCTGCGCTGCGCCGCGGTCAGGCGTTCTGCTCCCCGATGGCCCCGAGCAGCTCGACCTCCTGTTCGCTCAACTCGATCCCGGCGGCGGCCACGTTCTCCTGAAGGTGGGCCACCTTGGAGGTGCCGGGGATCGGCAACATCACCGGCGAGCGGTTGAGCAGCCAGGCCAGCGCCAGCTGCGACGGCGTCGCGTCGTGCTCGGCCGCCATGTGCCGCAGCGGCCCATCCGGGTCCGCCAGCGGTCCGGCGGCCAGCGGGAACCACGGGATGAAGCCGATGCCCTGGCTCGTCGCGGCGTCCAGCAACGGCTCGGCGCCCCGGGCGGACAGGTTGTACATGTTCTGCACCGACACGATCTCGGTGACCCGCTGGGCCGCGGTGAGCTGGTCGACGTTGACCTCCGACAGGCCGATGTGGCGGATCTTGCCCTCGTTCTTCAAGGCCACCAGCTCGCCCAACTGGTCGGCCAGCGGGAAGTCCGGGTCGATGCGGTGCAGCTGGTAGAGGTCGATGGTCTCGACGCCGAGGCGGCGCAGGCTCATCTCGCATTCCTGGCGCAGATACGTCGGATTGCCCAGGGGGATCCAGACGTCCGGACCGGTGCGCAGCAGGCCGGCCTTGGTCGCGATCACCAGGCCCTGATAGGGGTGCAGGGCCTCGCGGATGATCTCCTCGGAGACGTAGGGGCCATAGGAGTCGGCGGTGTCGATGAAGTTGACGCCCAACTCGACGGCGCGCCGCAGCACCCGGACGCATTCTGTGCGGTCGGCGGGCGGGCCCCATACCCCCTTGCCGGTGAGCCGCATGGCGCCGAAGCCGAGCCGGTTGACGGTCAGGTCGCCGCCGATGGTGAACGTTCCGGACGCGTGGGCAACAGTGTGTGTGGTCACATCGTTGACCGTACGCTGGGCACATGAACCTGGCAGCGCTCGAGGCGCTTTCGCTGACGTACCGCGAGGTGGGGGCGACCGCGTCCGGCCGGCTGCCGGCGGGATACGCGCACCTGCACGTGGCGGCCCAAATCGGCACGGGCCGAGAGCGTTTCGAGCGAGCCGCCGACGCCGTCATGCACTGGGGGATGCAGCGTGGGTCGGGCCTGCGGGTGCGGGCCAGCTCGGAGACCGTGGTCCCGGGCGCGGTGGTGGTGGTGCGGATGGGTTTCCTGCCCGCACCGTGCCGCGTGGTGTACGTCGTCGACGAACCCGACATCCGCGGCTTCGGCTACGGCACGCTGCCGGGTCACCCGGAGTCCGGCGAGGAGCGTTTCGTCGTGCGCCACGACCCGGACACCGACGACGTGTTCGCGGAGGTGTCGTCGTTCTCCCGGCCCGCGACCTGGTGGAGCAGGGCGGGCGGGCCGGTGGTGTCGGTGGCCCAGCGCGTCATCGCCAAGCGCTACCTGCGCGCGGTCTGACGCCCGGGCGGGATGGCTCAGGAGGGCGCCGCCGACGGGAGGGTCTTCAGCACGGTCAGCAGCACCACCGAGTCCGTGACCGCGTGCAGGGCGTGCCGTTCCTGCGGAATCACGACGTAGTCCCCGATCTCGCCCTCCCACACGTCCGCGCCGGCCGTCAACCGCACGTGCCCCTGCAGAACCTGCAGCGTCGCCTGTGCGGGCCCGTCGTGTTCGGAGAGGTCGTGGTCGGCGAGCAGGGCCAGCAGGGTCTGCCGGAGTTCGTGGGTGTGTCCGCCGTGCACGGTGTGCGCCGCGCGCCCGCTGTGCGACTTCGTGGCCTCGGCCAGCTTTTCGGAGGCCAGGCTGGTCAACGAGATGGATTCCATGAATCGAGCCCCTTGGGTTGAGGTGGGTTGTCGAACGGTCAGCCGGCTGACAGGGATATCCCCGCCACGACCAATGCAATCGCCTTGACCACCTCCAAACCGATATAGAAGTGGTGAGCGCGGGAGCGTGGCGCGTCCAGTCCGGCGAGCACCTGATCGGAGCGACGCGTCAGCGAGGGACGCACCATCAGCACCTGGACGACCAGCGCCGCGACGGCCGCGCACAGCGCCACGGCCGACCGCACCGGTACCGGGCCGGCGGCCACGGCCACCGCGATCACGACGGCGAAGGCGATCTCGACGGCGTTGAGCGCGCGGAAGACCAGCCGGCCGATGCCCAGGCCGAGCGGCAACGTGACGCCGGGCGCACGGAACTTCAGCGGCGCCTCCAGGAACGAGATGGCCAGCACCATGCCCAGCCAGACGAAGGTGACCGCGACCGCCACCGCCGCCGCGCCGCTTCTCATCGGGCACCCGCCCGCGGCGCCAGGTGCGCCACGCACAGATCGGGTTGGACGAACGCGTCGAGGCGGCGCACCGAGACCGGCGCCCCCCAGGCCGCCAGGGCGCCCTGCATCACGCCGAGGTGGGCGGGGCATACGACGCCGGTGCCGTTCTCTGCGATCTCCAGGAAAGGGCAGTGCCGCAGGCCGATCTGCTCCCGCCCTGCGGCGGTCCGGCGCTCGGGGGCGAACCCGAGGTCGTCGAGCAGTCCGACCAGCCGATCGACGGCCGCCGCGGCGCCGATGGCCTCCGCGCCGGGCGGCTGCGCGGCGGACTGGGTCCTGCGGGCCCAGGCGCGCCCGGCGCCCAGCGCCTTGGCGCGCGGATCCCGTTCGGAGGCAAGCGCCTCCGCCAGGATCTCGGCGAGCATCCGGTAGTGCCGCGCTCCCCCGCGGTCCATCTGCCGGACCGCCCGGAACATCAGCGCCGGGCGCCCGGGCCCCTTGCGGCCCGGCTCGACCCGCTCCACCTGGCCGTCGCCGAGCAGTATGTCGAGGTGGAACCGGACGGTGTTGGGATGCACGCCCAACACCTCGGCGATCGCGGCGATGCTCATCGGATCGGGCGACGCCCGCAACACCTGCAGCACCCTGCGGCGACGGCCGACTGATTCCCGCACCGGGGTGACCTCGACCATCATGCACCCATCATGTTCCTTCGGAAGTCCCGACCGCGCTCCTCAGGCGCCGGGTTTCAACAATACCGTTCGTGAAAAGACCGGCGCGAACGCGCCGGAACGCGGCCGCACCCGTGGGAGCTGCCGCCGTCCGGCTGGTGACAAACGCCTCTGACCGAGCCGTCGCCGGCTCGATAGCGTCGTGAATCAGCGGCGGGGCCGACTCCGGCCCGGCCGACACGCATCGCCACGCGGGTACCGACGCACGAAGGACAGGCCATGTCATCCCAGAACGCACCGATGGGACCGAGAGCAATGGGGATTGTCGTCGGCATCGACGACTCGCCCGCCGCCAGAGTGGCGGTGCGGTGGGCGGCGCGCGACGCCGAGCTGCGAAAGGTCCCGCTGACGCTCGTGCACGCGGTTTCGCCGGAGATGTCGACCTGGCTGCGAACGCCGATGCCCGCCGGGGTGATGCGCTGGCAGCAGGATCACGGTCGCCGACTGGTCGAGGGGGCGCTGCGGGTGGTCGAAGAGGCCACCGAACATGGCGGTCCCGCCGCCGTGCACACCGAGATCCTGGCGTCGGGGGCGCTTCCCACGTTGATCGACCTGTCCAAGGACGCGGAGCTGATGGTCGCGGGCGCCCAGGGCAGCGGCCGCTGGCCCGGCCGGCTGCTCGGTTCGGTCAGTTCCGCCCTGCTTCGGCACGCGCACTGCCCGGTGGTGATCGTCCACGAGGAGGACCCGTCGCAACCGCCGCCGGACCGGGGGCCGGTCCTGGTCGGCATCGACGGCTCGCCCGCCTCCGAGTCGGCGACCGCGATCGCGTTCGACGAGGCCTCGCGCCGGCACGCCGGGTTGACCGCCCTGCACGCATGGAGCGACCTCGACGTGTCGGAATGGCCCGGAATCGATTGGCCTGCAACACAATCCATGGGCGAAGAGGTGCTGGCAGAGCGGTTGGCGGGGTGGCAGGAACGGTATCCGGACGTGCACGTGCGCCGCGTCGTGGTGCAGGACCAGCCGGCACTCCGGCTCGTCCGGGAAGCCGATCGGGCGCAACTGGTGGTGGTCGGCAGCCGGGGGCGGGGCGGGTTCGCCGGGATGCTGGTGGGCTCGGTCGGCGAAACCGTCGCCCAGCTGGCACGGGTGCCGGTCATCGTCGCCCGTTAGCCGAAACAGGCTTGGCCTCAGCGGTTTTCATCGCCGCACCGGGTCGGCGACCGCCGGGTCACGGCGCACCACCGCGTCGGTCATCGCCGTCGCTGGGCGCCGCGCACGTGGCGCGGCTATCGGCGGACGACGAGCACCGAGCACTCGGGATGGCGGAACAGCGGATGTCCGTGCGGGCCGATCAGCC
>Ga0207433_10001976_pt1 | contig 42793 bp, 33 predicted proteins | sample YelNatPaOPGAMG01_FD_187559 | JGI IMG/M metagenome (GOLD analysis project Ga0207433, IMG submission 187559) | Hot spring thermophilic microbial communities from Obsidian Pool, Yellowstone National Park, USA - OP-RAMG-01 (SPAdes) (version 3) | ecosystem: Environmental > Aquatic > Thermal springs...
GGTGACAATGCGAATTTAGAGGTGGAGTTGATTTCGCCGGTGGCGATTGAGCAGGGTTTGCGGTTTGCGATTCGTGAGGGTGGTAAGACGGTCGGTGCTGGTGTCGTAACCCAGATAATTGAATAGGAAAGATAAGAAATATGAGAGTAATCATCAGTCTTGCCTGCACTAATTGTAATAATAGAAATTATACAACGACCAAGGACAAGAAAAAACAGGCACGGTTAGAGATCAAAAAATACTGTAAATTCTGCCGGAAGCATACGGTTCATAAGGAAGTAAAATGATGCCGACAAATTTAGTGAATCTTTTGGGCATTTGGGCATTTAGGCATTTAGGTATTTAGGTATTTAGGTATTTGATATTATGTTTAGGCCTGTAGCTCTAACGGCAGAGCATCCGGCTCCAAACCGGAGGGTTGGGGGTTCAAATCCCTCCAGGCCTGGATATGGAAGAAAGTGATTAATAAAATAATTGAATACATAAAAAATGTTTATTTAGAAATGAAAAGGGTCTCCTGGCCAACCAGGAGTGAACTTGCCAATTCAACGGTTATTGTTATCCTTGTATCGGTCTTTGTTGCCCTTCTTATATTTGTTCTTGATCGTATTTTTACAGCACTTTTAGGCATTGTCATCAGATAAAAATATGAACTGGTATGTCGTGCATACATTAACCGGTCACGAGCAAAAAGTGAAAAGGATATTGGAAAGGGTGATAAAAGAGCAGGGGATGGAAAATTATTTCGGCAAAATCGTCATTCCTGTGGAAAATCTCATAAAGATAAAAAAAGGAAAAAAGGTAATGGAAGAGAGAAGGCTTTATCCTGGTTATATTGTTATTGAAATGGAACCGACGAATGAAGCGCTGAAACTTGTGAATTCTGTTCCCGGGGTTACCCATTTTCTTGGAACAAGGAATAAACCGATACCCTTAGGACAGGATGAAGTCAATGCGCTTTTAGCCCAAGTTGAAGAATCTAAGAAAAAAGTTGTTACAAAAATACCTTTTGCAAAAGGTGAAAGGGTGACTGTCATTGATGGACCATTTACTGATTTTGTGGGAACTGTGGAAGAGATATATCCTGAAAGAGAAAAGGTAAAAGTGATGGTAGTAATATTTGGAAGACCAACACCCATTGAACTTGGTTTTCACCAATTGAAGAGTTTCTGAAAGGAGTTTTATGGCGAAGAAAGTCATTGCCGTCGTTAAATTACAAATTCCCGGAGGCAGTGCTACACCAGCACCTCCAGTAGGACCTGCACTGGGTCAACACGGCGTGAATATTATGGAGTTCTGTAAAGCGTTCAATGCCGAAACCAAGAACCTTACAGGACTGGTCATTCCGGCAGTTGTTACTATTTATAATGACCGTTCCTTCACTTATGTCCTAAAAAGCCCTCCTGCCTCAATCCTTTTAAAACAAGCAGCAGGCATTGCCAAAGGTTCAGCCCAGCCCAATCGTGACAAAGTGGGTAAGATTACAAAAAAGCAACTTGAGGAGATTGCCCAGCGTAAAATGAAGGACCTGAATTGCGACAACCTTGAAAAGGCAATGAAAATAATTGAAGGGACGGCAAGAAATATGGGTATAATCGTGGAGCAGGAATGAAGAGATCAAAACGTTATAATGAGGCATTATCAAAGATTGATAAAAATAAAAAATATTCTTTAAAAGAGGCGATTGAAACGATTAAGAATATTGCCAATGCCAAATGCAATGAATCTGTGGATATCGCAGTCAAGTTGAACATAAATATAAAGAAACAGGATCAGATGATCCGGGGAACTTCAGACCTACCCTATGGCACAGGAAAAACCAAGAAGATACTCGTTCTTACCAAAGGGGAAAAAGAAAAAGAAGCAAAGGAAGCGGGTGCTGACTATGTAGGTTTTGAGGAATACATAGAAAAAATAAAATCAGGCTGGATTGATTTTGATAATGTAATAGCAACCCCTGATGCGATGTCTGAAGTGGGCAAACTTGGTAAAATCCTCGGTCCTAAAGGTTTAATGCCATCCCCCAAGACTGGAACCGTAACATTTGAAGTGGGCAATCAGGTGAAGGCATTGAAAAAAGGAAAGATTGAATTCAAGTCTGATAAAGGCGGCTGCGTCCATGCACTGGTTGGCAAAGTATCATTTCCAGTTGAACATCTTGAAGCTAATATTCAAACATTCATACAGGATCTCCTTGCTGCCAAGCCCTCTACAGTCAAAGGACAATTCATAAAATCTATCACACTCTCTTCCACTTTTGGACCTGGAATTACATTAAATGAAAAAGAGTTCCTAAAATCAAAATAGGATAAAATATATATCAATAAAATGGGAGGAATGAATGCCATCGCAAAGAAATGTTGAAACCCTGAAAAAGAGCACAGAAATGATGAAAAACGGCAAGGCATTCTATTTTACTGAATTCACCGGGCTTAATGTCCAGCAATTAGAAAATCTACGGCGGGAATTGAAAAAAAATCAATGCAATTATCTGGTAATCAAAAACACACTGGGACTTCTGGCATTGAAAAATTTGGGTTATGAAATTGAGCCTATAAAGAAGATACTTTATGGACCGATCGGTATAGCGATTGCGTATGATGATCCGCTTATTCCGACCAAGATTTTAAAGGAAGTTCAGGGTCTAAAGATCAAAGGTGCTTTTGTTGAAGGAAATATTTATGATGCTGGCGGGGTTGCCGAACTTGCAAAGATACCTTCAAAAGCAGTTCTTTTGCAATCAATTGTTGGTTCATTGAATCTGCTCGGCAATCTTGTTAACACCTTAAACAGCATTATGCAAAATTTTGTTTATACTGTTGATGGAATTAAAAATAAAATTAATAGTTAAATAAGGGGGTAAGCAATGACAACAAAAACAAAAAGAAGCGTTGCTGAATTGGTTGATGATATAAGCAACCTTACTGTTCTTGAACTCTCAGAACTTGTAAAAGCACTCCAGGAAAAGTTTGGAGTTACTGCATCTGCACCGGTTCAGGTTGTGGCTCAAGCGGTTCCTGGCGCCGAACCGGCTAAGGCAGCAGCAGAAGAAAAGAGTGAATTTACCATAACATTAACCGCCAGTGGTGATAAGAAGATACAGGTTCTAAAGGTGCTGAGAGAACTCACTGGTTTGGGGCTGAAAGAGGCAAAGGACCTCGTTGACAACCCTCCAAAAGTAATAAAAGAAGGAGCCACAAAAGAAGAGGCACAGAATTTCAAAACTAAACTTGAAGAAGTCGGGGCAACGGTTGAAGTAAAATAAGAATAGTTATTGGGTTGGGATTTTATGCCTGAAATGTTCGGCGTCCCAACCCAAAAACTATTGATTAAATAGGAGGCATATGAATAATATACTTGATTTTTCAAAAAATAAAGTCGCATTTGAAATGCCCCATCTTCTTGAGATTCAAACCGAATCATATAAAAAGTTTCGGGATGTTGCTTTAGGAAGAATATTTACCGAGGCATTTCCGGTAATTGGTATCCATAATAAATACGAGTTGCGTTACATATCTCATCGCCTCGGTGCTCCTAAATACTCGGTTCAGGAAGCGATTGAAAAAGGGGTAACATATTCCCTGCCTTTGAGGGTCAGTTTTCAGTTATTATCTAAAGAGGAAAATGCCCTTCGTTCGGTTATAGAACAGGAGATATACTTATGTGATCTGCCATTAATGACCCACAGAGGAACATTCATTATTAATGGCGTGGAAAGGGTGATAGTAAATCAAATTCATCGCTCGCCTGGTGTGTATTTTAGTGAAGAGAGTGATAATTACTCCGCAATGGTGATCCCTTATCATGGCCAGTGGATAGAGTTCATTGTTGATCCACAAAATATATTATGGGCTATCCTCGACCGTAAGAAAAGAATTTCCGGAACACTCTTTTTAAAAAGTCTTGGTTATATAAAAAATGAAGATATCGTAAACCTCTTTTACACAACAAAAGTCGTAGACCTGGACCAGGCAAAAAATTATTTCCTTGCCGAAAGGTTTGAATTTGATGATGTCCAGCTGGAGGTTCTTGATCTTATAGATGAAACAAATTATGAGATTTTAAAGGACAATTCTGTTAAAAAGGTAAAGATCGTAGATGCACAGGATGCAGGACTTTCCATTCTTGCAAATACAATAAAAAAAGACCCGGAAAAAATATCAAATGTGGAAGATGCCGCCCGAAAGATTTACTCGTTGTTAAGGTCTATTCCACCTCCGACTCCGGAATTTGCGATAAATTACATAAATGACCTTCTTTTCAATAAGAATTATTTTGATCTTGGTGAGGTCGGGCGTTTTAAAATAAACCAGCGATTGGATATCAAAAAAGATCTGACCAACACAACCTTCACCAAAGATGATTTAATCAAGGTATTAAAGGAATTATTACGATTTGCCAATAAAGAATTTGAACCGGATGATATTGATCATCTTGGTAATAGGCGTGTCCGTCGTGTGGGTGAGTTATTAGAGACCCAATTTAAACAGGCGATAAGCCAGTTGATTCAGAGTATAAAAGAAAAGGCTTCTCTGATGGAAGAAAAAGACCTCACACCCCAGGATCTTATCAATCCTCACCTCGTCTCTAACATTCTAATGAAATTTTTTACTACATCCCAGTTATCACAATTTATGGAACAGACAAATCCAATATCAGAAATGACCCACAAACGTCGTATCTCATCACTGGGTCAGGGTGGACTTACCAGGCAGACCGCAGGCTTTGAGGTCCGCGATGTCCATTATTCCCATTACGGTCGTATTTGTCCCATAGAGACGCCTGAGGGTCCTAATATTGGATTGATTTCAAGTTTATCCAGTTACGCCCGAATAGATGAATACGGATTTATTGTGACACCATACTGGGAAGTAAAAAATGGAGTGGTAAAAAACAAATTTGTCTATCTGCGGGCGGATGAAGAAGACAAATACACAATTGCCCAGGCTAATACACCTGTGGACAAAAATGGCAAGATTTTAGCCGACCGTGTTCTCTGTCGCAGAAAGGGTGAATTTCCAATGGTTCCACCCGAAGAAGTAGATTATATGGATGTTTCGCCAGAACAGGTATTCAGTCCAACCGCTTCATTGATACCTTTCTTGGAACACGATGACGCGGATAGAGCCCTGATGGGTTCAAATATGCAACGCCAGGCAGTACCCTTAATAGATCCTGATATACCGCTCGTTCAAACAGGTATTGAGAGCAAAGTTGCCCGGGACTCCGGCACAATGCTTATCGCTGATGACGATGGGATTGTGGATTATGTAGATGCAAATCAAATTGTTGTAAAAAACAATAAAGGCAGAAAGATAAAATATCAACTCTCCAAATTCCTCCGTTCCAATCAAAACACCTGTATCCACCAAAGGCCTTTGGTGAAGATTGGAGATATGATTAAAAAGGGCCAGATTCTTGCTGATGGATATGCTACGAAAGAAGGGGTCCTTGCACTTGGCAAAAATGTCCTCGTAGCCTTTCTACCCTATCTTGGTTATAATTTTGAAGATGCAGTTGTAGTAAGTGAGCGGTTATTAAAAGATGACACCTTCACATCCATTCATATCCTTGAATTTGATTGCGAAGTGAGGGAAACAAAGTTGGGGCCCGAGGAAATAACTCGAGATATTCCAGGAATTCCCGAGACTATGTGCAAAGACCTTGACCAATTTGGTATAGTCCGTATCGGCGCCGAGGTTGGACCGGATGATATACTTGTAGGAAAGATAACACCAAAAGGAGAAAGTGAACTAACACCAGAGGAACGATTGATGAGAGCAATTTTTGTTGAAAAATCAACCAATGTTCGTGATACATCCCTTAGGGTAGAACCCGGTGTTGAAGGTGTTGTCATTGATGTGCGTGTTTTAACGCGTAGAACTACAGACCCACTTGCAAAAGCAGTGATGGAAGAACGGGAAAAGAAAATTAAACAGGATTTTATCCAGGCACACAATGAGATTATTGCTGCCCGCAATGAATCCTTAAAACAACTATTAAAAGACCAAACCGCGCTGTCAACCATTCGTGATGATAAAGAAAGAGTGATTCTAAAGAAAGGACAAACATTTGATGATGAATTTTTCAATAATCTTGCCACTGAAAAAATAACTGCCGATGATAAATTTGTTGATAATGAAAAACTGAATGAAAAAGTAATTAAGTTGATCAATGAATACCAGGAGATTCTCCAGCAACTCAAGGCGGACGAAAAAATTGAGAAAGATAAATTACTGCGTGGAGATGAATTGCCTTACGGAGTTTTAAAAATAGTTAAGGTATATATTGCCCAGAAAAGGAAGATCTCGGTTGGAGATAAAATGGCTGGGAGACACGGAAATAAAGGGGTTGTTGCAAAAATAGTCCCTGAAGAGGATATGCCTTACCTTGCTGATGGAACCCCGATCGACATTGTTCTGAATCCACTCGGTGTTCCATCAAGGATGAATGTCGGGCAAATTCTTGAAACCCATCTGGGCTGGGCAGCCGATAAAATAAAATTCTATGCCCTTTCCCCGGTTTTTAATGGTGCCACTGTTGGTGAAATCAAAGAAAAATTAAAAGAGGCTGGATTACCGGAATCTGGTCAGGTCACCCTTTACGATGGTAGAACTGGAATGCAGTTTGATTCTGAAGTCACTGTCGGATATATGTATATGTTGAAACTGATTCATATGGTGGATGAAAAAATGCATGCCCGTTCCAGCGGACCATATTCACTCATCACCCAGCAACCACTCGGTGGAAAGGCACAATTCGGTGGTCAGAGACTCGGTGAAATGGAGGTATGGGCACTTGAGGCATATGGTGCTGCGTATTCACTTCAAGAAATGCTGACGGTAAAATCGGATGATGTGGATGGAAGAGCCGCGATGTATGAAGCATTGATCCGTGGTAAAAATCCTCCAAAACCACGAGCACCTGCATCCTTTAATGTATTATTGAAAGAATTGCAAGGGCTATGTTTAAATGTAAGTTTTGAGAAAAAGGAGGAGTCTAATGAAGCATAATCCTCCGGAATCGTTTGATTTTGCAGATTTTACTGGAATAAAATTAAGCCTTGCTTCTCCTGAAGTAATTTTGTCCTGGTCAAAAGGAGAAGTTACAAGGGCTGATACGATAAATTATAGAACCCAGCGACCAGAAAAGGATGGCCTGTTCTGCGAAAAAATATTTGGTCCTGTAAAGGATTATGAATGTGCCTGTGGAAAATATAAAAAAGCAAAATACAAGGGAACTGTATGTGACCGATGCGGTGTAGAAGTCCTTCCTGCATCAGTGCGCAGGGAAAGGATGGGACATATTGACCTTGCTGTTCCGGTTGCCCATATCTTCTTTTACAAAATTCCACCCAGTAAGATCGGTCTGCTCTTAGATTTGACAATAAACCAGTTGGAGAGAATATTAAATTATGAAGATTATATAGTAGTAGAACCCGGAAATTCACCCTACGCAAAAGGAAGAATCCTTAACGAAGAAGAATATCAGGAAACAAGAACAAAAAATTATGAAGGACTCAGAGTAGATACCGGCGGACAGCCTATTTATGACCTCCTGAAAGAGATTGATTTAGAAAATCTTGCCGCAGAATTGAGAATGAAACTGGAGAAAGAAACGCTTGAGGCAAGAAGGATTAAATTATTGAATAAATTAAAACTCGTTGAGGCATTGAGACTTTCCGGGAATCGTCCAGAATGGATGATGCTAACAAGAATCCCTGTAATTCCACCGGATTTGAGACCTCTGGTAGCACTTGAAGGTGGGAGATATGCTACAAGTGACCTGAATGACCTTTATAAAAGGGTAATTACACGAAACAATCGTGTGAAACAACTGCTTTCCGGAATTAAAACACCTGAGGTGATTGTCCGCAATGAAAAAAGAATGCTTCAGGATGCAGTCGATGCGCTTCTTGATAATTCACGACGAACAAGACCAATTAAAGGAAGAGGTAATAGACCCTTAAAATCTCTTGCCGATGCATTAAAGGGCAAACAAGGAAGATTCCGCAGGAATTTGCTGGGTAAGAGGGTAGATTATTCTGGGCGTTCGGTGATAGTCGTTGACCCGAATCTCAGGTTATACGAATGTGGTATTCCGAAAGAAATGGCACTTGAATTATTCAAACCTATGATCATTAGAAAACTCGAGGATAGAGGGGTGGTGGATTCAGAAAGAAGTGCGCGCAGACTTGTTCGCTCCCGTTCGGCTGAAGTTTACGAAATATTAGAAGAGGTAATAAAAGAACATCCTGTTTTATTGAATAGGGCGCCAACACTCCATCGTGTCTCAATCCAGGCATTCCTGCCCGTCTTAAAAGAAGGACGTGCTATCGCTATTCACCCGCTTGTCTGTGTGCCTTATAATGCAGATTTCGATGGTGACACAATGAGTGTTCACATACCACTATCACCCGAGGCGATAATGGAATCATATCTGTTGATGCTCTCCATTCACAACATCAGAAGTCCAGCAAACGGCAAGGCAATGATGATTCCTACCCAGGATATAGTCATTGGCCTACATTATCTTACAAAGGTCCGCAATAATTCCAAACCAGTCAAAGTATATGATGATATTGATGAAATAAACTTTGCATTAGAAAATAAGTATATCTCTCTCCACGATGCAATAATATATAAATACAAAGATAAAAAGATTGAAACCACACCAGGAAGAGTAATATTCAACCAATTCTTACCCGAAGAGATGCGTTTTAAAAATGAAACTTTAACCAAAAAAAGGATTGCTGCAATCGTTGATGAATGCCTGAACAAATTTGGCACCACAAAGACGGTAGAATTGCTTGATAATATAAAAAAACTTGGCTTTGAATATGCGACCCGCTCCGGATTGACCATAGGAATTGATGATATGAAGAGTCCAAGGAATAAAGAAAAGTTATGGGATGAAGGGTTAAAAGAAATCACTGATATTAATAATGCACATAAAAGAGGACTGATCTCTGAAACGGAAAGATACAATAAAGTTATAGATACCTGGACAAAAGTCGCAAGTGATATAGAAGAAGAATTGATTAATGAATTAGGCCAGGATCGTGATGGATTTAATCCCCTGTATATGATGGTAGAGTCAGGTGCAAGGGGGTCAAGAAATCAGGCAAATCAGATATGTGGCTTACGGGGCTTAATGTCTAAACCACAACGAAAGGTGAGTGCAGTTCAGATTATCGAAACACCCATAAAATCATCCTGTAAAGAAGGTCTCACTGTTCTTGAATATTTTATATCCACCCACGGGGCAAGAAAAGGACTGGCTGATACTGCCTTAAAAACTGCAGATGCCGGATATCTAACAAGAAGACTTGTGGATGTGGCGCAAAATGTTACTATCACCATTGAAGACTGCGGAACAATCCTGGGACAGGAAATCACTGCTTTAAAAGAAGGTGAAAAAATAGTTGAACCATTGAGTGAAAGAATCAAAGGACGCGTTGCGCTCATAGATGTTATTGACCCGACTACGAATGAGGTTATGGTGAAGGCGGGCGAGGAGATAGACGATGCTACAGCCGAGAAAATAGAAAAAAGAGGTATCAGTAGTGTAAAAGTCAGATCGATTTTGACCTGTGAGGCACCGGTAGGCCTGTGTGCCAAATGCTATGGGAGAAATCTTGCTACGGGCAGGATGGTAGAACTTGGTGAGGCTGTAGGGATTATAGCTGCTCAATCAATCGGTGAACCTGGCACCCAACTTACCTTGAGAACATTCCATGTTGGTGGAGCTGCGCTCAGAATTGCAGAAAGTACTGAGCGCACCGCTGATTTTGACGGTGAGATTGTGTTTGAGAAACTTTCTGTAGTCGAAAATGCTGCCGGAAGGCTGGTCAGTCTAAATGACAAGGGAAGGATAATATTAAAAAGCAAAGAGGCGTCAAAAGAAAAGGTGCGCAAAACCATATATAACATTCCAATCGGTGCTATAATCTATGTAAAAGAAAAACAGACTGTCAAAGAAGGTGAAATATTATTTGAATGGGATCCTTATTCTATTCCCATTGTATCACCTGTCGGAGGCAAAGTAAAATACAAAGATATAGAACCGAACTTGACGCTTCAGGAGAACTGGGTTGATGAAAGATCTGGAGGCAAGCAGGCGGTTATCGTTGAAGACCGTATGCGCAAACTCCATCCCAAAATAATTATCTGTGACCCGAAGACAGAAAAAGAAATAAAGAGTTTTTCTATCCCTGCCGGGGCGTATCTTATGGTAAAAAAGGACGAAACAATAACCCCAGGTGCTTTGATTGCACGTATTCCAAAAGAAATCGGAAAGAGCAAAGACATCACTGGTGGACTCCCCAGGGTTGAGGAACTTTTTGAGGCAAAATATGTAAAAGATGCTGCTGTAGTTTCAGAGATTGATGGCGTTGTGGATATTGAAGAGGAAAAAGGAACCTGGATAATTACGGTAACGCCTGAGGCTGGAGATAAAAAGATTTACAAGATACCCACATCAAGATATCTAAAAGTTCATTCTGGAGAACAAATAAAGGCAGGTGACCCGCTGTGTGAAGGACCCATAGATCCCCATGATATTTTGAGAATCAAAGGTCCAATGGAAACCCAGAGATTTTTGGTCAACGAAATCCTTGAGGTCTATAGAATACAGGATGTGAAGATCGATGATAAGCATATTGAGGTGATTGTGCGCCAGATGTTACAAAAAGTAAAAATTGAAGATCCCGGAACCACACCCTTTGTGAGCGGCGAGATTCTTGATAAAAGGAGAGTAATAGAGAAAAATCAAGAATTAATGGCAGTTGAAGGTGAATATGTCAAACCTGCAACATATCGGCCACAACTATTAGGAATAACCAGGGCTGCCCTCTCCAGTGAATCTTTCTTCTCCGCTGCTTCATTCCAGGAAACAGCCAAGGTCCTTGCGGATGCATCGGTTGAAGGAAAAATTGATAATCTCGAAGGGCTAAAAGAAAATGTTATTGTAGGAAGAATAATTCCGGCCGGAACTGGATTCAGAAAATTCCAGAAGATAGAACTGGTTGATGAAAAATCAGCCGAGGTTGAAGCAGGGTAAAATTCTACAATCTCAAACCAAAAAAGTGATTTAGAAATTCACGGATAAATATCACCACTGGAACGGCAAGGATCAGTCCCCAGAATCCTGCGATTGTTCCACCCAGAATAAGGGCAAGCATCACGATTGCGGGATTTAAACGCGCTGCCTTACCGATAATTACCGGGCCCAGAAAAAGATTCTCCAATAATTGCTCACCTAAATAAACTGCCAATATTTTTATTATTGTTATCATAGCCGGAGGTGTAAAGAGTCCCACAAAGATAGCGATAACAAGACCTAATACAAAACCCACATTCGGGATTAAATTACACAGACCTGCAACAATCCCTAAAAAAACATAATATCTTATCCCTAACAACCATAACATAAAGCCAATGATAAAACCCACCACAATCATCAGAATAAATTGTCCACGAAAATACCGGGAAAAACTCACATTAAGTTTTTTGATAAAACTATTAAAACCCTGGTGTTCTTCTTCAGGCAATAAATTTTTCACCCATTCGGCAATCTTTTCACGGTCTGCAAGCAAAATATAGGATATTATAGGGGTCAAAATAAAATTGTATAGAAGAAATATTATCCCTTTTACACCCTGGCCAATCTGTAAAATTGTCTGGAGCAAACCATTCAGCAGGGTTCCAAAATAATTATTTATTGCATTGAGCACTATCTCCTGATTTAGTATAATACCAACTGCAGCAAGCCTCTGGATAATTCCACTAAAAAAAACTTTACTTTGATCAACCAATTCGGGTATCTTTTCTATTAAAATTTTGATCTCACCGATAAGGTTTATGACCAATAAAAATATAATAAATGGAACAAGTGCAATCAAAGGCAAAATGACTACCAGGATTGCCAGAGCCCGGGGTATCTTTTTCTGTTCTAACCTATCAATGAGCGGGGCAACAATATACGCAATACCGGTGCCTATGATAAATGGTATGAGTATAGAAAAATAATAGATAATGACATAGCCACCCAATAAAAAAAGGGTTGCAAAAAACACTGGTCTTATCTCTTTTGTCCTTCTATACTGCCACAGAATGAATATTGCCAGAACCAGTAACCAGACTGGTGTAAAAACCCTGGATACAAGGACAAAGATCAAAAGAATCGCAATTGCAAAATAAGGCAATATTCTTTCCATTATCTGAGTATATTCAGTAAATTGTCTAAATCAAGTAAAAAATTTCTTTATTTACACTCATCGCTCCAGATAATGATAGGCACTGATTGCGGCCTGGGCACCCTCACTACAAGCTACTACAACCTGACGGATCTTTTTTGCCCGCACATCTCCGGCAGCAAAAATTCCCGGAATGGATGTTTCATAATTTTCGCTGGTGATGATAAATCCATTTTCATCAGTCTTTAAAATACCTTTTATAAATTCTGAATTTGGTATTAATCCCACATAAATAAATAGACCACTCACTTTAATTTGCTTCTCTTCACCAGTTTTCCGATTCTTAACTTTTATTGACTCCACACGCATCTCGCCATCGATGCTTAAAACCTCAGACCCGAGCAGAAATTTCACATTTTCTTTATCAACAAAATAATCGTATAGAATCTTATCGGCAGTTACCCTGGGCAAAAATTCAACAAATGTAATGGACCGAACAAATTTCAAAAGAAAACGCCCTTCCTGTAACCCTGAATTTCCACAACCAATGATTGCAATATCCTGATTTTTGAAAAGAGGACCATCACAGGTAGCACAGTAACTCACACCTCTACCCAAAAACTTTTCCTCACCCGGGACATTCAATCTGCGTGGAGACGAGCCCGTTGCAATGATCACGGTTTGTGTTAAAACCTCAGTGTTATCCAGGTGGATATAAAATATTCCATTTTCTTTTTTTATGCCCTTTACCTCTCCATTCTTTATCTCAACGCCAAAGCGCTGACATTGTTTTTTCATCAAATCACCCAGCTGGCTTCCAGTTATACCTTCAGGAAATCCAGGATAATTTTCAACCAGATCAGTGGTCGTCATAATACCACCCGGTATTCCCTTTTCAATAAGAACTGTATCCAATCCTGATCGGGCTCCATATATGCCGGCTGTCAAACCTGCGGGACCCGCTCCAACAATCAATAAATCGTAGATTCTATTATTCATCATTCAACCTCATAAAAAACAAAATTTCAAATCCTACCCTGTAATTTTAATCCACCTGCCTTCTCAGGAAGGTTGGTATATCAAGATCATTGGGATTATAAGCCTTTTCTTTTGTTTCTTTTTTGGCTTCGCGCCGTTTGAAAGTTGGCCAGTCATAATTCTCAGCCCGTGCCCCAACATCAATCTTTGATTCGGTGATCTCCTCTGTAATACCAGTTGCAACAACAAGTATCTGGACCTTATTATTCATAGTTTCGTCCACCACGAGTCCAATTTTAGCGTTAACATCTGTATTATTAACCGAACCCATTATAAGATTTGCTGCTTCAGTAACTTCCTTCATCTTAACATCAGAACCACTGATGTTTATCAAAATACCCCTTGCACTATTGATTGATATATTGTCCAGAAGCGGTGAAGATATTGCTGCCTGTGCTGCCTGGGTTGCCCGATTTTCACCTTCGCTTATACCAAGTCCGAGTATTGCCTTGCCTTTTTCAGTCATTACTGCACGGACATCAGCAAAATCAAGGTTCATAATACCTGGTTTTGTTATCAATTCTGCAATTCCTTTGATTGCGTTGAAGAGCACAATATTTCCCGCCTTGAGTGTATCAACTGCATTTTGATCCTGGGGAAATACCATATTTATCTTATCATTGGGTATACAGATCAATGTATCAACAATTTCACCAAGTTCTTCAATACCCCTTTCTGCTATCCTCAATTTTCTTGGTGCCTCATGACTCCAGGGTTTAGTTACCACAGCAACGACAAGGGCGCCCGCATCCTTTGCCTCTTTGGCAATTACTGGAGATGCACCGGTTCCAGTGCCACCGCCTTCACCACAGGCGATAAAAATCATATCTGCATCCTTAACAATATTTTTTATCTCTTCCCTTGATTCTTCTGCTGCCTTACGTCCCATTTCCGGATCACCACCTGCACCAAGGCCCCTTGTCAAATTTATCCCGATCTGAATTTTCTCAGAAGCTTGACAATAATATTGAAGATGCTGGGCATCGGTATTAACCGCAACAAGTTCAACCCCTTCAATACCAAAGGTATGGGCGAAGCTTACTGTATTACACCCAGCCCCACCAACACCAATCAGTTTTATCTTGGCACAAAATTTTGGCTCTTGGACCAGACCTAACATAATACCTCCTTTCAAAAATATTTGTTAAACAGGTCTTCAAACCTTTTTTTAAGTGCTTCAATGATACTCATACCTTTTTCGCGCTGAATGAGCGAAACATTCTTTTTTTCAAAGCCATATAGTATCAGCCCTACACCGGTGGCATATATGGGGTCAAGAATTATATCCGTAAGACCACCAATCTTCTTGGGTATACCGATCTTCACCGGTAGATTAAAGATCTCTTCAGCGAACCGATCAAGACTTCCAAGTCTCGCTGTGCCACCGGTTATAACGACACCTGCACCAAGGACATCTGCATATCCACTCTTTTTTATTTCGCGATTTGCAATCATTAAAATTTCCTCTACCCTTGGACTAACTATATTATGCAATGCCTCCTTGGTTATTACCCTGTCTTCCCGTCCACCGATTCCAGGGACCTTTATCTCTTCTTGTTTTTCTTCTTCTTTCAGGGTTAATGTTGCGTATTTTTTCTTTATTGCCTCTGCCTGATTGTGTGGCGTCCTTATGCCAATCGCTATATCATTTGTAATATATTCGCCACCAAGAGGAATAACCTGTGAATAACGGATTGAACCATCATAAAATATTGCCAGGTCAGTTGTTCCGCCACCAATATCAAGCAGACATACACCCAGATCGAGTTCATCAGGTTGCAAAACAGCATATGATGATGCCAGTGGCTGTAACACAAGGTCTTTCACCTTCAAGCCTGCACGATGGAGTGCAGTATAAATATTCTGAGCCGAAGCAATCGCCGCAGTTACAATATGTACTTCTGCCTCAAGTTTTACCCCACTCATTCCGATAGGATCCTTTATCCCCCTTTCGTTATCCACAATATATTCAATGGGAATTGCGTGAATGATTTCACGGTCCATTGGCAGAATTATTGCCTTTGCCTGCTCAATGACCCGTTCAATATCACGCTTTGTAATTGTTCCCCCAGTTCTTGATGTGGCAATCATTGCATGGGCATTAATACTCTCAATATGGGAACCTGAAATACCAGCATAACAGGAATCAACCCTTACACCCGCCATTTTTGATGCCTCTTCAATTGCTTTTTTAATTGATGTTATCGCCTTTTCTAAGTTGACAATAACCCCTCTTTTCATACCATAGGAAGGCGTTGAACCAACACCCACAATCTTCAGTTCATTATCTTCAACCTCAGCAATGATTGCCGCCACCTTAGTTGTTCCAAGATCTACTCCTACGATTCTATCTTTTTTTGCCATGCACACCTCCCGGGGTGCTCAATGACCAGATTTTTTTATCTATTAAAAATATATTAAAAAACATCCTGCCTCACTATTATTTGTCTTCTAAATCTCATATCAATAATTGTATAATCAGGGATTGTATCGAGTCCTAGAAGATTTATTAGTTCCTTTTTCTTATTCAAATCATTCAATCCCAGTATAAATCTTTTGCCATTATATTCAACAATACCTTCGGCCTCAGAAACTATATGTGCCTCAGGAATAACCTCATTCAGGGTTATATATTTTTCTCCCTTCTTCACCTGCGAGAATAAAACAAATTGCATTATGAAGAAAATAAGTAAACACGCTATTACTATTACAATCACATATTTAATCATTTTAAAATCCTCACCTCCGGTTCAAGTTCAACCCCTTTTATTTCTTTTACTCTTTTTTTCACAATCTTTACAAGGTTTAACACATCTTCAGCCTTTGCCTCACCCAGATTGATAATGAAATTAGCATGTTTTTTGCTGATCACAGCATCCCCAACCCGAAGACCTTTTAAACCACATTCCTCTATTAACCTACCTGCACTCAATGGCTTTGGATTTTTAAAAAATGAACCGGCGGATAATCCTTTCGGCTGTTTTTGCCAGCGCATTTTCAAGAGTTCTTTAATCTTTCTTTTGGTGGTCTTTTTTTCACCCCTTCTCAATCTGAGTTCTACTTCAAAAATAATAGAATTATCTGGAATACTTGAGTAGCGATAGGCAAATTTAATTTTTTCACGAGATAATTTTTTAACTCGGGCTTTTGAATCGAGTATGCTTACTCGTTTTACAATCTCCGAAATTGACTTTCCAAAGGCACCTGCATTCCCTTTTACTGCACCACCGATTGAACCCGGGATCCCTGCAAGAAATTCCATACCACTGTATCCTGATTCAACTGCTTTATTTATAAAGTCTTTTATAAGTGCACCTCCTCCACATAAAAATATATTTTTTGTTCTATCTATTTTCCTAAATTCACCCATAAGTTTAATAACAACACCATTAAAACCTTTGTCTGGGAATAATATATTTGTTCCTTCACCAATGACCATAAATTTTAATCGCCATTTATTGATCAATTCTATTGTCTTTAGCAATGCCTTCAGATTATAAATCTTTATTAAATAACGGGCATTACCGCCAATCCGTAATGAAGAATAGTTTTTAAGTGGTTCATTTTCAAAAACCTTTATTCCTTTTATTTCTTTAAACAGATTCTTCATTCCAATTCCTTTAACAATAAAGGTATAATTCGATTAATATCACCCGCACCCTGAACGATTATAATATCACCGGGCTGTGCAGTATGTTTCAGATACTCTACAATACCACCAAAGGAATCAATAAAATGCACATTTTCCTGTTCCTTACCTATTCTTCGTGCAAGGGCTTCGCCATTAATCCCAGGAATTGGTATCTCGTGGGCAGAATATATTTCGGTCACGATTACAATATTTGCAAATATAAATGCCCTGCTGAACTGGTCAAAGAGATAATAGGTTCTTGTATAACGATGGGGCTGGAATACAGATATTATTCTTTTATCAGGAAAATATTCTTTTAAGGTCTGGAGTGTTACACTGATTTCAGTAGGATGGTGTCCATAATCCTCAAATATCATAATCTGATTAACAGTTCCACGATGTTCAATTCTTCTGTGCACGCCTTTGAATTTTTTCAGGGCATCTTTAATTTTTGCAATTTCGATCCCCAGTTCCAGGCCCACCCCTATAGAGGCAAGGCTATTTACAACATTATGCTGGCCCGGAACATTTATTTCAAAATTTCCAAGAAACTTATTATTCCAGGAAACTTTAAAACTCGTGCCAAAATGAATTCTTTCAAGTCCATATGCGCGTAAATGGGCAATTTGATTCAACCCATAAAAAATGACCCTTCTTTTTATGCGTTCCCTGATATTTAAATTACTTGGTGAATCAGCACATAGAAATACACAACCCCAGAATGGAACATGGTTGGCAAAATAGACAAAATTATCTTCAATCTCTCTCAGGTCTTTGTAATATTCCAGGTGTTCGGGTTCAATATTGGTTATAACTGCATATGCAGGCATAAGGCGTAAGAAAGATTTATCTGATTCATCTGCCTCACATACCAGATAATCACCCTGTCCATACCTCGCCTGACTTTTTCCCTTCACAATACCGCCGATGATTGTTGTTGGTCTTAACCCTGCCCTTTCTAAGACCTCACCCACCATAGACGAAGTCGTTGTCTTACCATGAGTTCCAGAAATGCAGATGGAATTTTTAATCCTTGTCAATTCGGCAAGGAGTTCACTCCTGTGTATAACAGGGATATCCAATCTCCTCGCCTCGACGATTTCGCAATTATCCTCTTTTATCGCAGTTGAATACACAACGACATCCGACCCTTTTATATTTTCTTTTTTGTGTCCCAATTTTACTTTTATACCCGATTTCTTAAGTTGGCTTGTTACCGGCGAACGCTTAATATCAGAACCCGATATCCGGAACCCAAGATTACGACAGATCAATGCCAGACCACTCATACCGATACCACCTATTCCGATAAAATGGATATGGCTCGTCTTTCCTAAAATCTTTTTCATCCTAACTCCTTGATAACAGCATTCACAATGACCTTCTCGGCATCAAACATCATCTCTTTTTCCTCCAATACATTGGTTCTTTCTGCACAGAGCAAATCCATCACCAATTCATATAGTATTTTTTCATTTAAATCTTTCTCGAGAATCATCTTGACATTCGGCATCTTGGCAAAAAATTGTGCATTGTAATATTGATGGTCATCTACCGCATATGGGAAAGGAACAAAAATCACTGATTTTTTCATTGTTAGAAGTTCATAACCACTGAGTGCACCGGCGCGGGATATCACGACATCTGCCCGGGCAATTAGATTCCAGGGTTCTGTGGTAAAAGAAATGACCTCGGTTCTAAAATCTCTTTCTTTATTTACCCATTCAAAGTCTCTCCTGCCACTGATTATAATCATTCTGAAATCCTGGGGTAATACCTGTTGAAATTTTATTGCGATTTCATTCAATCGCCTTGCCCCCTGACTACCACCCATAAAGAGTATCGTCTTCTTAAAAGAATTTCCTTTCTGGATAAATCTCTTGAACTCCTGTCTTACCGGAATACCGGTGAGCATAATATTTCCCTGCAGTTTTATAGCACTTGGTAATCCCAGGAAAACCTTCTTCGCAAATCGTGCGAACATTCTTGTTGTTCTGCCCGGTATACAATTGGGTTCAAATAAGAAGAAGAACTGCCGATTGACCATACAGGATAAAATCAAAGGTAATGAACCGAATCCACCGAATGAAATACCCGCACATTTTTTTGTTATCTTGTTCAATGCGAGCACAGATTCAAAAACCTTCCACAGGGCAATTATTTTATTCAATATTGATTTTCCATAATAGGGCTTGGGTGCAATATAAAAGGTTTTCAGCCCGTATTTCTTTGCCATCTCTTCTTCAGGAAATCCCCTGCGCACCAAAAATATTGTCTCTATATTATTCTTCATAAATTCTTCCGCCACAACGAGTGCTGGAAAATAGTGTCCACCAGTTCCAATCCCTGATATGATTATAAGAAATTTACCCATTTCTTCCCTACCTCAGCCTTGATATCTGTAGAATCAATCCCATCGAAAAAAGATTCGCACAAAGTGACCATCCACCATAAGAAATAAAAGGGAGCGGGATACCTGTGGGCGGCAGTAAACCAATACTCACACCGACATGGACTAAAAAGATCACAAATATTGTGGTGTTCAAACCCATAACGACGAGCCTTGCAAATTCATCATTTACAGATTGGGCGATTGAAAGCCCCCTTAAAAATATTTCCCAGTAAAGCAGGAATATTATAAGTGTGCCAATAAAACCTGATTCTTCCGCAATATGGGCAAAGATAAAATCGTTGTGGATGCGTGGCAGGAATAAAAATTTCTGTATTCCAGCACCAATACCCCTTCCCAGTGGACCACCGCCTCCAATGGCAAGCAAGGATTGCTGAACCTGATATGTCGGGTGTGATATAAAACTGAATAATCTCATTCGAACATGGGGAAATGCAAAAACCGCAATTACAAAAAGACAGATTCCTAATAAAAAGACTGGGGTTAAAACCCTGAGCTTCGCCTCGCTATAAATCAACATACTTATAAGTGCTACAAATGTAATGATTGAAACCGAAATCGATGGCTGGACTGCAATTAGAATTATGAGTAGCAAAGGAAGAAATGTAGCGACCAGAATACCTTTTTTGGTATTTGCCGTATCAGGATGATTTGCAAAAAAGTTGGCAAGGAACAGGACAAGCCAGACCCTGACAAATTCAGAAATCTGAATACCGAATGAAGAAATCAAAATACTGCGTTTTGCTCCATACTGCATTTTTCCTGCAATGAGTGTAAATATTAGAACAAAAAGAAGGAAGAAGAAGGCAGGCAATATCAGTTTTCTCAGTCTTTCGTAAGGGATAAACAATCCAGCAAAGAAAAACAAGGTTGCGATAAAAAGTCTTTTTATATGACCAATTAGATAATAAAGTGTATTTTCCCCTTCACGGAGTGCCTGATAATACGAGGAAGAAAATACAAAGACAGAGCCCAAAAGCAGTAGGATTGCAAGCGTAATTAAAAGTATGTGATCAATGTTTGAGGACGCCATTTTTAAATGCCTCTCCTCTTTCCTGAAAATCTCTAAAATGACCAAAAGATGCAAATCCAGGATTCAACATTATAATATCACCTTCACAGGCAAATTTTCTTGCACTGGCTATTGCCTCATCCATATCCCTGACAATTGCATAATTTTTATATTGTCTATTATCAAAAAATTCAGCAATTTCCCCTGCATTCTCACCGAGGATGATAACCGCCTTGGCTTTATCGGTTAATAATTTTAAATAATCTTCGCAGCGGTCTCCTTTTGCTCTTCCGCCGACAATGACGACCTTATTCCCTGAAACTGCCTGGAACGAGGCAATTGCTGATGCCTCATTTGTACTCATAGAATTATTGATATAACGGATACCATTTATCACACCCATATCTTCAAGCCGATGCGGTAAAGGTTTGAAATCTTTAATTCCGTTTCTTATATCTTCATTAGAAATGTTCAATACCCTGGCGACAGCAATTGCAGCGAGGACATTCATCCGATTATGTAAACCCAAAAGTTTAATTTCATTCGTATGGATTATTCCTTCATTCTGGAAATGTAGCATACCATTAAGCCAGGCCCCATTATGACAGTGTATACCAAAAAATACGCTACGGGCATTTATTTCTTTTGCCATTGAACGAATTTTTTCATCATCATAATTTAGTATTGCAAAATCTTCAGTAGTTTGATTCATAAAAATCCGTTTTTTGGCATTGATATATTCATTTAAATCCTGATGCCAGTTTAAATGGTCAACGGTAATATTTGTCAAAATAGCAACCCTGGGCTTGAATTTTTTTATCCGCATCAACTGGAAAGAAGACATTTCAATGATATAATAATCATAGGGTTTTTCAAATAATACTGTGGAAAAAGGCATCCCTGGTGCGATATTCCCACCGAGGAAATTTCTTATTCCTGCTTTGTTAAGAATAGCACTAATCAGTGCCGCAGTTGTGCTCTTACCATTTGTGCCGGTAACAGCAATGATACTGGGGGCACACAGATTATTATAAGTGAATTCGGTTTCATCTATAATATCCAATCCTCTTGCCCTTAAATTATGGATTATTGGTTTTGAATCAGGAAAACCCGGTGAACATATAACAAGGTCATAGTTAATATCTTCGTATTCCTTTATCCTGCCACTATCAATAAGCAGCTTAGATTCTTTACTTAAGCCATTTAAATTCTCTTCATATAGATAGATGTCATCACCTCTTTCGATAAGATATCGTGCTACATTAAGATTAGCCCGGCCAAGTCCTAAAAGTAATACCTTCATCGTATCTTCAATGTAGAGAGGGCAATCATTAAAAAGATAATTCCAACGATCCAGAAGCGGACGACAATCTTTGGTTCAGCAAGCCCTTTTAATTCGTAATGGTGATGGAGTGGTGCCATCAAAAACAATCTTTTTCCTCTGGTTCTGCGAAAGTAGATAATTTGAAGTATTACAGAGATAACCTCAATAACAAAAACGCCACCGATAAAAATAAGTAGAAATTCCTGTTTTATCAAGATTGCAACGACGCCCAGTATTGCACCCAGGCTCAATGAACCTGTATCACCCATAAAAATCTGTGCCGGATATGCATTGAACCACAAAAAACCAAGTCCTGCGCCAACGAGTGCAGCACAAAACACTGCTGCCTCTCCACCATTTTTGATGAAAATTATATTAAGATAATTACTTATTCCGCTATGGCCGCTTGCATAGGATAAAGCCGTATAGGCTACTGCGCTGATACCTAAAAGTCCGATTGCTAACCCATCAAGCCCATCGGTTAGATTCACACCGTTGGAAGTCCCGACCGTCACCAGGGCAACAAACAATGGATATAATATCCCGAAATTTACTACATAATTCTTCAAGAATAAAAGATTCGTTTTTGTGGCATATCCAGTCGGACCATAAAAGTATAAATATATGCCGAGTCCGAGACCAAAGATAACCTGGAATAAAAGTTTTGTCTTTATAGATAATCCCCTCGGTTTATTTTTAAAGATCTTAATATAATCATCTACAAACCCAAGTATTCCAAACCAGATTGTAGCAATAATCAAAATTATAATATTCGGGTTGGTCAGATCCGCAAATAAAATCGCCGATACGAGGAGTGCAATGAGAATGAGCAAACCACCCATTGATGGAGTTCCTGCTTTTGCCTTATGATGTTCAGGAACCTCATCCCTTATTTTCTGGGTAATTGATTTATTCCTTAAATAATTTGTGAAACGATTGCCAATCAGAAGCACAATCAATATTGCAAAAACCGCTGCATAAGCAGCACGGAATGTAATGTAACCAAACAATCTAAATGGACCGAAGATTTCTTTTAGTGGATATAAAAGTAAATAAAGCATTTATAATCTCCTCAATATTTTTTTAACAATTTCTTCAAACTTCATCGCCCTTGATGCCTTGACAAGAATTACTTCCTCACCTTTTAAAATCCTGAACAGATAAGTAACGAGTTTATCTCTGTCATCAAAATGTATGCCTCCATAGGCTTCTGCCTGTGGACCAAGAGTAAGAAGAACATCACTTTTTTCCCTTGCATAGTTACCAATCTCATTATGGTATTTATTTGATTCATCTCCCAGTTCCAGCATATCACCAAGTATCAATATCTTTCTTCGTTTTAAATGACTGACAAAATCAATTGCTGATTTCATAGAAGCAGGATTGGCATTATAGGTGTCATTTATTATGAGCAAACCATCAATCTTTATCGGTTCCATTCTCCCTTTTTCCGGCTCTATTTTCCTTATTGCGTTTTTCTGCCCTTCTATATCAATCCCTAATTTTTCTGTAACTTTGAGTGCGATAAAACAATTGTATACATTGTTCAAACCAAGAAGGGGCGTGAAGAATTCAGTTTCTTTATAGGTGAATGAGGAACCGGACTCTGTTATTTGAATATCCCTTATTTCATCAAAGGAAAATCTCAAAACATTACTTTTTTGAATTCCATCCACGCCCGGTCCAACAAAACCCATTCCACGGGCAGGCAGGGATTCAATCAATGTCAATTTCTCTTTTCTAATACCTTCGATCGATCCAAGTCCTTTGAGATGTCCAGGACCGATATTCGTGATTACACCAATAAGAGGATGGGCGATCGCACATAATCTTTTTATCTCCCCTGGATTACTCGTCCCCATTTCAAGGACCAGATAGTCTTCTTCACCAGAAATCTCAAAAAGCATCAAGGGAAGGCCAATAAGGGAATTGTAACTCTTCTTTGTCCACAATACCCTGAATTTTGTAGATAATATGTTGGCGATAAGATTTTTTACTGTAGTCTTTCCATTTGTCCCGGTGATAGCAATGATTGGCAGGTTGAAGTTATTGCGGTAATGATGCGCAAGTTCACCCAGTGCAAAAAGTGTATCAGTGACTAAAATTTCATTTGCAACACCGGTTTTATTTTGCACCACAACACCCACCGCACCTTTTCTCAACGCATCCCCTGCGTATTTATGACCATCAGTATTCTCCCCTTTCAAAGCAAAAAATAGCTCACCTGGTTTAAGTGTCCGTGAATCAATATTCACACCCCTGATTAACTCATTTTTAATTTCCTTAGAAAATCCCTTCATAATTCTGATCGCCCTATTAAGCATTATCTCATAATACATAATCTTTTATACCCAAAATATCTTTCACCACTTTGACATCATCAAACGGAATGATTTTGTCTTTAATGATCTGATATTCTTCATGACCTTTACCCGCAATAACCAGTATATCTTCTGAATTTTTTATCTTTATCCCGTAGGCAATTGCCTCTTTGCGGTCAGGAATGATTGTAAAATTATTATTTTTTATTCCTGCTACGATATCCTTGATAATATCTTCGGGATTTTCGGTCCGTGGATTATCCGAGGTGAGAATAACAAGATCTGCATTTTCGCTTGCAATCCTGCCCATTTCCGGACGTTTTTTCTGATCCCTGTCTCCACCGCATCCGAAAATTATTATCAGTCTTTTAGATGTATATTTGCGCAGAGATTTTAATAGATTGCCAATGGCACCGGGTGTATGGGCAAAATCAACAAAGATGTTGTTGTGAACACACTCCATTCTCCCCCTTACACCCTCAAGTGATTCAATGCCATTTTTTATTGTATCAAAATCAAGTCCGAGTGCCACACCAGCAGCAAAACTCGCTAAAATATTATAGCCGTTAAATATGCCTATCAATTTCGAATTGATTTCATATTTTTTCTCTCTATAAAAAATATCCATCTTTAACCCGGAAAGGGAATCAACCCTGATCTCCCCTTTTATCGTTGCATTTTTACCAAACCCGTAGTCTAAAGAATTTTCTATCTTCAATTTTCTTATATCTTCAGCAACTGGATCATCCTGATTGTAAATTGCGTATCCATTAGATTCCAAGAGCGCAAAAAGATGGAGTTTTGTATTTTTATAATCGTCAATCGTCTTATGAAAGTCAAGATGGTCCTGAGAAAGATTGGTAAATATTGCGATATGGAACTTTAACTCTTCCACCCTGTTCAATGCTAAGGCATGGGATGAAACCTCCATTACCACGCCCTTTGCACCATCTTTTTGAAATCCATCGATTAATTTGAATATCTCAAGACTTTCCGGGGTTGTTCTATCTGCCTTTATTTTATTCTTTCCAATGTAATAAATCGTGCCTATCAAACCTGGTGTAAATCCCGCCTTATTTAATATCGAGTGGATTAAGAATGTTGTTGTGGTCTTTCCATTTGTGCCGGTTACGCCGATGATTTTTAAATTTGAAAAATCACCATAAAAATTTTTCGCGATTCTGCCCATAGACCTTCTTGTATCATCAAAAACAATCTGAGGTAGTGGACTATCAACCCTTTCCTGGGTGGCAAGCGCAACTGCACCGAGTTCTTCTACCTGTTTTATGAATCTATGACCATCAAATTTATTACCTCTGAGTGCGATAAAAAGGGTTCCCGGCTTAACCCTGCGTGAATCAAACTCAAGTGATTCAATGCGGATATCTTTAAAATTGTATATCCGACAGTTCAAATTAGAAACAAGTTCACTTAATCGCATATTGTAAATTCGTTGCCTGACAAATACTCTGGGCAACCTTTTTAAATAATGGAGCAACTATATTACCAGCCCACATCCCTTTTTTTGGTTCATCGATGAGTAAGGCAATGAGATATTCTGGTTCCTCAGCTGGGAAGTAGCCAATAAATGTTGTAATTATTGCAGTTTCAGAATATCTTCCATCCACAACCTTCTGTGCAGTGCCGGTTTTTCCAGCAATCTTCATACCGTCAATCCTTGCTTCTATTCCACTCCCATCTTCAACCACACTGCATAATATATCAGTAACCCTACGGGCAATCTCTTCATCTATCACACGCCGAACTTTCAAGGGTTTTGCCTGATAAGTTATACGGGTTTTATTCATCACCTTCTGGACAATAAAGGGTTTATTTAATATACCCCCACTGGCAACTGACTGGTATGCAAAAGCCAGCTGTAAAAGGTTGCAGGTTATTCCCTGCCCAAAAAGCAGTGTTGCAAATTCAATATTATTCAACTTCTTCTCCTTCATCAGTCTGCCGCTTGCCTCACCCGGAAATTCGATGCCGGTCATCTGGGTAAAACCAAAGTCTTTAATCAGAAACAGGAAATTTTCTTTATCGAAATTTTTTGAAAGTTCAGCCATTACAACATTACTTGAATGGGCAATTGCCTGACGAAGAGTCAATGTTCCAAAATTTTTATGGTCATTAATAGTGTGCCCGTCAATTTTTATTTTACCACCATATGTATCAAATTTTTCACTTTCTTTTATCCCATTTTGCAGGGCATATACAAGTCCCAAGAGTTTAAATGTCGAACCCGGTTCAAATTCATCGCAGACTACTAAATTTCTTTGTTTATTTTCTAAACAGATATTCACAAGCGCCAGGATCTCTCCAGTTTTCGGATTGATTATCAAACCCGCTGCTCCTCGTGCGTCCTCTTTTTTCATACATTCTGATAGATTTGTATACAGAATTGTCTGCATTTGTAGATCAATCGTAAGATATAAATCCTGGCCTGGAATTGGTTCTTTTTCTGGATATTTATAATATGGGAATATATCTCCATTCGGTTCCTTCTGATAGACTATGAACCCGCTCTTACCCGTGAGGATATTATCAAATAACAATTCCAGCCCTTCTAATCCACGATTGTCAATACTACACTTACCAATTAAACTACCAAAAATTTCAGGCATATTATATATTCGGTTCAAGTCATGGGTAAATCCAATGCTCGGGTCATCAAGTTTTAAATATTCATCCCGCTTTTTCATACTCACCTTTCTCTCTATCCAGAAAAATTTGTTTTTCTCAACCAGTGCCTTTATTTCACTTAATGGACGCTCAGAAATTTCTGCAATCCGCCGGACAAGTTTATTTTTATTCGGAGAATAAATCGGTGTGCAGAAAATGGAAAAACAGGGTTCTGAGAGTGCCAGGGGCAAGCCATTGCGGTCATAGATATTCCCCCTTGTCCCGCAAAATACTATCTTCTTTTGGTGCTCGCGTCTGGAAAGATCCTGATAGTGTTTAAACCTAATACACTGGATAAAGAAAATATATCCGAAGAAAACAAACGAGGCGCTAAAGAGTAGTGCATTAAAAATCTTTATCTTTCTCATTTTATCACACCAAGGATATCATCTTTTGCGGGAAATATAAAATCGTGTTTTTTTGCTTCGGTTTCAATCCGGGCAAGATTGGAAAGAGAAGCAACCTTAGCCATCAGATTGGCTTTTTCATTCTTTAATTCCTGGACCTGATTTTTCAGATTTTCCTTTCTTATATTGAATTTAACCAATTCACTCTCAATGTAAACAAGTCCAAAAAGGTATAATATCACAAGCAGAAATATTAGCAGGAAGCGCATTTTTCCACCACCCTCATCCGGGCACTTCTTGCTGCAGGATTTTTGCGGATTTCCTCAATCCGGGGTCTTATTACTTTTTTGTTCAATCGCCTTAAGATTTTTTGTTTTTCAAAATCCCGAAATATATTCTTCACAATCCGATCCTCACCTGAATGGTAAGAAATCACAATCATCCTCCTTCCGGGAAAAAGAAGATGCACTGCCTTTATCAGCCCTTCTTTTAAATTCTTTAATTCTTCATTTGTCCAGATACGAAATGCCTGAAATACTCGATGAAGATTTTTTTTCAGAAATCTGCCTGAAAATCTTTTTTCTACCAGTTTGCGTAAATCCATTGTTGTATTCAGTTTGTGGCGATTCTCAAATATAGCGCCTGCCAGGGTTCGGGCATCTGGCACATCTCCATAGTTTTTTAAAACACAAAATATCTCCTCTTTATTGGCAGCACGCAATTTTCTGTATAATGGCACTGTTTCTGGAGACATCTGCATTAATAATCTTCCATCAAGATTAAAACTGAAACCCCGTTCTGGTGTAGTAAGTTGATGGAAAGATGCACCAAGGTCAAAAAGTATTCCATCAAGACCTTTTATATTCAACTCAATTATGATTCTATCTAAATGCGCAAAATTGCCTTCGTAAAGAATGACCCTTTCTTTAAAACTGCCCAAATTTGCCCGGACAAAATCCAGTGCGTCTGGGTCCTGGTCAATTCCGATAAAACGAGTATTGTGTGTTTTCTCAAGCATCATAAGGAGATGTCCACCGCCACCAACCGTGCAATCACAATAGATACCATCTTCTCTTAGTTCCATCCAGGAGATAACCTCATCGACAAGAACCGGCTCGTGAAATCTATCCACATCAATGATTACTGGAAACTCTTTAGTGCTGCCCGACGCGATGGATAGATTTCAAACGGATAGAATCCGTAGAGTCTCAGAATATTATATAGATAAGGCGAAACATTGACGAGTTTAATATCACCACCGTATTCCTTGAATTTCTTCTGGAATTCAATCAGGTCACCAACGATCTTGTAGTTTATGTGGGTTACCCTTGAAAGATCAATAATAACATTGAATTCTCCTGATTCAATCATACCCTTTAATTTCTCTGCCATTGTCTCAAACTCCCCCTCGTTGATCTCACCGCTGGGGAGAAAGAATGAGACCTTTTTATTTTTTATTGCTTCAACGATTTGGACCTTCATCATACCTCCTTATTTTTTCAATGGTCTCTGCATCTTCAATATAATGTTTATCTATTTGTTCTTTAATCTTTTGATAATTTTCCGGTGACCAAAGACTGAAATAATCAATTTCACCGACAACTATCACATCTTTTGTTATTCCCGAATACTCTAAGAGAAAATCCGGAATCAAAATTCTGCCCTGGGCATCAAGATGGTCTTCTTTGATACCAAAAGTAAAGTGACGACGATATCTTCGTGCCTGGACCTTGTCCATTGACAATGATAACAATTCTTTATCCTCAAACTCCTGCCAGGTCTTTAATGCGTAAACAGCAATCTCATTATCATAACCCGGTGTCATCACCACCTTACCTTCAGATTCAGCAGTTAAAACAATTCTAAACTGGCTCGGAATAGCAAGCCGCTTCCGGTCATCAATTATATGCTTAAAAAATCCCCTGAACCTAATATTTCCCATTTTTCCCCATTTCACCCCATTTTACATATTATTTGCAATTTGTCAAGGGGGAAAATGCACTATAAAAAGTCTAAAACTTATGAAATTTCAGAGGTTTTTAAATGTAATTATGTGGCTCTTGAATTTTTTGGTATTTACTATCAAAAATTGATAGAGAAGCCCGATAATTAGTTATAATGTGTATTTAAATTAAGTTGTTAGTAAAAAATCTCTACATATGTCCGGGATTCAATCTCTTCAATATAATTACTATATAAACTCTGTAATTCCTGCCAGTATAGATATTGATATATCTGATCCCTCATTTCATCAAAGGTCATTATTTTTTCAGGAATCTTTTCCCTTGCATAAAGCAGGTGATAGCCATCAGGTGTCAATATCGGCTCACTCACATCACCGGTTTCAAGATTTTTAATAATCTCGTCATAGGGTGGTGTGAATTGTTTTATAAAGAATTCCCCTAAATCTGTTTCAGGAACTACTGAATAGATTTTGCCGAGGCTATCAAAATCTGCACCCTGTTTGACAAGGTTCTTTATCTTCTCCGCAAGTTTTTCGCATCTCAATGTATCTGACCTTGTAGGCAAAACCTTTATCAATATCTGCCTTGCAAGGACCCAATCACTCCCTTTATTTAAAACCTCCACAATGTGGTAACCAAATCGGGTTGGAAATGGCTGCGATACTACACCGGGTTTAAGGGTAAAAACCACTCTTTCAAATTCTTCAATCATCTCACCTTTCTTTATCCTTCCCAGCATTCCACCATTCTTTTTTGAATTCTCATCATCAGAAAATTCCCGGGCAACTGTAGCAAAATCAGCACCACCCATTAATAATTGATAAACCTCAACTGCCCTCTCGAATCCTTTTTTCAATGAATCTTCACTCGGTCGTAGTGGAAGCAAAATGTGTGCGAGTTTTATCCTGCCGGGAAGAATAGCAATGGAATCTTTATTTTCTTCGTAAAATTTTTTTACTGCAATGGGAGAAACCATAATCTTTGCTGCCAGTTTTTTCTGGACTATCTGTTGCATCAGAATTTCTGTTCTTATACTATCTTCGTAGTTTCTCTTCAATTCATCAATAGTTAGACCCTGTGATTCAAGTGCATTATAAAAATCTGCCTCTGAAGGAAACCTCTGTTTTACCAGTTCCAGTTTTTCCTGGACGCGTTTTAAAACTTCTTCCCGCGAAACCGAGATCGATTCTTTTTCTGCCTGCATCAGTAAAAGTCTTCTCGAAACAAGGCCATTTATTACATTCGTTCTTATCTCTTCATAATTAGAAAAATTTTTCTGCATTACAGGGTCCGCAGAAATAAATGATGCATATTCACTGACTTCGCTTTCTAAGATAATGCCATCGTCGACCACCGCGACAATTCTATCTGCAAGGGTTGACAATACAAATATTAGAAAGAGACTCATTTCTTCAAAAGTTCTAAATCAGTAGTCACCTTATAAACGGTTTTGAGGCTATCCAGAAAACTCTGGAAGAAATCTTGATATTTTTTTGAAATGAGATAATTATAAATCTGTCCTTTTAATTCATCACTCAATTCAGGTTTTGCCAGTATCTTTTTCTTGTCCAGTAGTTTCACAATCAGATAGGTCCCCTGAACATAAGAAATCGGTTCAGAAACTTCATTCATTTTGAGATTGAAAATGACCTCTTCAGTTGCAAAATCTCCGATTCTTCCACGGGGCAGATACTCTGTAACAATCCTTGGATTCTCACCGTTCTCCATCCTGGTAAGCGACCTCTCCTTTGCCAGTTTCATAAAATCTGCACCCGCCTTGATTTCATTGTATGTTACTATTGCGGATTCATAACTGGGAAGGACAATCTGGGCGAGTTTGACAGCATAGGTAAATTCTTCCTGATGTGCGGTAAAATAGTTTAATATCTCCGATTGACTGACGGTGGTGTTACCAAATGAACGACGGATCAGAGCCATTGCCATTAAATTTTTTGTATACTGGTCAATGAGCAATCTCACTGAATCCTCTTTATCAATCCCTCTCTTCCTGGCTTCAAGATAGAGTATTTGCTGATTTGCCCAGTTGTTCAAAATCTCGGTAATCGTTTCCTCAGGTAGATTTTTATACTCGGATTCTGGTATATATTTTTGAAATTCTTCAAGGGTAAGTGTGGAACCATCAACCCGGACAAGAACATTTTTCTCTTTTTTAGCACAAGCAATATTAACCGATATAATACAAATCAGAAAAAATGTAAACAATGTTATTAATTTTTTTCCTCTTTTTAAGAAGTTCATTTTTTCTCTCCTTTCAGTAATTTTGCATAAACTCTTTGATTCAACAAAGGTTGATACTTTGCCCTCAGACTTGTAAATAAACTATCTCTTAACTGTCCTGTTCTTTCATCACGCAGTTTGGCAAAAATCAAAGTATAAACATCATTCAACTTTTTGCCCTGATAATCTGCTTTATGCTGATTAAAATATTCAACCACACTCTGTGAATCAACCTTAACTTTATCAAGGACATTGTCGGAATAATACTTCTGATAAATAAGTAAGTTGAGTGTCTTTGTTAATTCGTGCTGAATTTTAGGGCTTCTTATTGCCTTTTCTTTTACCACCAGATCATAAACAAGGTCAGGAACGACTTCTGCATCAATCAATGATTTAGGGTCAAGGTCAGGTGCGTTTCTTAAATGCACCTGCACTGCACCGATCACTGTCTTAACCCTCACAAAATTTGTATCGTATTTCTTTACTACCCAGGTATTCAATTCCTCCTCGGTCAGCGTGGACTCTGGTTTCAATAATAAATTAAGACCGGCTTGATTGTATTCTATTTTTGCGTCCTTGATCAACTTATCAATGAATTCTTCGGCTTTTTTCATCAATTTTTCACGGAACAAATTGTTATGTAAATTCTCTCTGACCTCTTCATATTTTGGGGTGGCAAGCCGTTTTCGTTCTTTGATTTTTAAAAAATAGATATAGTCACCGAGCCTTACTGGACCCGCAACCCTGCCTTGTTTTGTCTTTTTTAGAACCTTAAGCACCTCAGGCGGTATTGAATATTCAGAGTTCATTCCGATGTCACCACCCGGAGTGATTGTATCAAGTGAATATACGAGTAAGGACTCAAACACCACCCCCCTTTTTAACTCTTTCTTTATAAATTGTGCAAGAGAATCATTATCAACAACAATCTCAGCAAGGTGATACTGACTTGTTAATTGCTCATACAATCTTCTAATTTCACTCTCTTTTACCTTTATTTTATCAACGATTTTTGACTGATAATAAGCCCGGATTATCACATCCCTTTTTTGTAATTCCATTGAAGCTTTGACTACCGGGTCATCAGCATAGCCATTAATTTTTGCTTCTATGATTGCCATCTGCTGATTTATAAAATCGTCTATCACCTTTGCCCTGCGCAATGAATCATCATTTGATGTAAACTGATAGAAATTATTAAAATCCTTTAATGTAAATTTTTCATTACCCAGGGTTACAAGTAATTCATCACTCGAGCAGACTATAATAAAAAAAATAATCGGCGCAATCCATATCATTCTTCGCATTTTACCTCCATTTAGTTATTATATGCAAAAATTGGTTCAAGTCAAGTAAAATAAAAAGCCGGGTCAGGAAGATATTCACTGACCCGGCAAGTGCTATTCTTAGTCCCTTATTTCACCAGAATCACCTTATGAACCACAGACTTAACATCAGTCTCAAGACGAACAAAATAAACACCATTCGGCAATCTCGTAAGATCAATACTCAAAACACCATCTCCACTCAATCTATCCCAACAACGCTCCTCAACCTTACGACCCACCACATCATAAACCATAACCCCAAGACCACCACTAAAACCAGTATACGCAAGACTCAACCTACCACCCGAAACCACAGGATATAAACTAACCTTGGAAGTAACCGACCTGCGCTCTCCCTCTTTCACACCAGGAAAATTCCAATACCGATTATACGCCGTATCCGCATTCGCCTGCAAATCCGAAAGATTCGTCCCACCTAAAATCGCAAACGCCGCAACCGCTGACTGCCCAGGAGCAAGCGTAAACGGACCCGCAGAATTACAGGTAGAAAAATCATTCGCACTACCCGACGGACTCTGGATCGTAGCATCCATAAACTGAATCTGAATATTGTCCGGCAAACCATTATAAGGCCAAACATATGTCTCATTGTCAATTATCGCTAAATTCTTCGCCGGCACCGTCCGAGGCGGATCAAGTATCTCAACACCCACATACGGATACGAACTGTTATAATACATATAAGTCAAATTCCGCGCCGTCTCTGAATTACCATTATTGCTCGTATAGGAAGAACTAATATCCCAATCCATAAATACCGCCGCATAAAGATTGCTTATCGTCGTGCTACCATCATTCCTCAATACAAACTTCATTATCACAAAATCATTCGCCGTAGGATCATCCCAAGCCCAGGAATACTGCTCACAAACCAAACCCTTTGCCGATGGATGACCCGAATCATCATACCGCGCCGTCGCATACTCATCAAAATTGTTCGGACCAGGCTCAAGCATCCGACACTTACCATCCGGCGTAGTCGTCGTATTCCAATCCTGATCATCTCCAGACGCACTCTCATAATAACGATCCACTACATAACTCGAACTATTACCCACCGCAAAACCACCATAAAATAAATGATTGGAACCACTACCCGGATACTTGAAACCAACACCACCAGTCTGACCCGAACTCATAAACCCAAGCGCACCATAACGCGTAACCGTAAACTGACAATTACCACAATCATGCGTCACATAATCAAGACCCGGCGAACCAACGACAAGACTGAAGTTCCTTGTCCAGGAAGACTCAGCACAGGCAATGTATAACTGGAAATCAACGGTATGACCATCTGGACAGGATGGTGAGACTGAAAGCGTGAATGGGTCACCGCTATTATTTGCTGAGTCACCTGCAGCAATTGTGCCATAGGTCGTAGTGGTATCAATTAAGGTGATATATGTGTCGCTCGTCCTTAATTTTGCCGTGGTATTCGTTGCAGGAACCGCGCCAGTATTCCGGACATAACAAACAATACCTGCATTCTCACCTGGATCAAGTTTACCATTACCATTATTGTCATTGACAACTGCAGTGCGATTTAAAACCACATTTGGTCTATTAGATGTAGGAACATTCTGTAATGAGCGCCAGAGATTAATCCTGCCCCAACCATAATTATTATTCGGATATGGTGCACCCTGGGAAGGCTGGTCACAGTAATTACGGAATAAATCATAAAGGTCACTTACAGTGAGATTCGGATTCTTCTGTAATAAGACCGCAGTTCCACCAGTTACATGGGGCGATGCCATTGAGGTGCCACTCATACTACCATAACCACCAGTATTTAATGAAGAACGAACATTCTCACCAGGTGCTGAAACATCAGGCTTTAATAGATTCCAGGTTGGATAATACCAGTACTGGGGATTGTTTATTGGATCTATGTTGGGCGAAGGACCACGGGAAGAAAAACTTGAAATATTATCCGAGCTATTTGTAGAACCAACACCTATCGTTGTTGGATAACTCGCAGGTGCACCAACTGTGCCTGCACCAGGGCCGCTATTACCATTAGAAAAGACCGGCAGAACACCAAGGGTCTTCCAGTTCAAAACCTGGGTCCAGTAACCTGTATATGAACCATTGGAATTACCCCAGGAATTACCAATCACCCTGATATCAACACCACTCTGCTTCAAATTCGCAAGATACTGCATACAGGCATCAATCCAGGATTGCTGACCAGAACCACTTGAATTAAACGCCTTGGTCGGAATAAATTTAGCGCCATAGGCAACACCTATATCGTTTGTAAATGGTCCAGGTCCATCACCACCACAGATAGTTCCCATCGTATGCGTGCCATGACCATGGTCATCATAAGGAGATGACTGACCATTCACACCATCATGCCAGTATGGTGAAAGCCATTTGCCTGTCAGTGCCTCGTGGCTTGTATAAACTCCAGTATCAATGTGACCTATGATTATACCCTGTCCATTGAAACCAGCAGCCCAGCAGGAATCTGCTTTTATTTTTAAAATATTCCATTCTACTGCCCTTGGATTATTATCCTCTCCTTCAAAGACTGCATCTAACTGGATTACTGCATCATGAGAGATATACCAGATATCACTACGCTTAGCCAGTTCTTCAATAACATCCTTTGTCGCCCTCAAATGAAAACCATTGAAGATCCAGAACTGCCTCACCACCTCTGCCTTATCCTTTGGCAATGAATTGAGATAATTCACTACATCTGCCTGCGAATTCATCGCCACGGACTCAAAGACATTACATTTATCCTGCGGTGTCATTCCTTCAAGTGCATCATAGGGATATTCTGTGTTCATATAGACGATGACAAAGACCTTCTCCTGTGGTGGTGTGTTCTTTAATATTTCTACGAGTTCCGGTGTCATCTTGCCCGGAACCGGTGGCAATAATGCCAGCACTAATATTGAGACCAAACCTATCATTATATACCTCCTTTCATTTGATCCCCATTAATTATAATTTTTTGTGTGGTGTATTTCTCCACACCTTTGCCTTTCTATTTTTTTCTTTTTATCACCCCCTTTCGTTTTTATTTATATTAAAAATTATAATTAAAAATCGAATTAAGTCAAGTAAAACCTATTCTTTTCTTAGTCCCTTATTTCACCAGAATCACCTTCTGAACCACAGACTTAACATCAGTCTCAAGACGAACAAAATAAACACCATTCGGCAATCTCGTAAGATCAATACTCAAAACACCATCTCCACTCAATCTATCCCAACAACGCTCCTCAACCTTACGACCCACCACATCATAAACCATAACCCCAAGACCACCACTAAAACCAGTATACGCAAGACTCAACCTACCACCCGAAACCACAGGATATAAACTAACCTTGGAAGTAACCGACCTGCGCTCTCCCTCTTTCACACCAGGAAAATTCCAATACCGATTATACGCCGTATCCGCATTCGCCTGCAAATCCGAAAGATTCGTCCCACCTAAAATCGCAAACGCCGCAACCGCTGACTGCCCAGGAGCAAGCGTAAACGGACCCGCAGAATTACAGGTAGAAAAATCATTCGCACTACCCGACGGACTCTGGATCGTAGCATCCATAAACTGAATCTGAATATTGTCCGGCAAACCATTATAAGGCCAAACATATGTCTCATTGTCAATTATCGCTAAATTCTTCGCCGGCACCGTCCGAGGCGGATCAAGTATCTCAACACCCACATACGGATACGAACTGTTATAATACATATAAGTCAAATTCCGCGCCGTCTCTGAATTACCATTATTGCTCGTATAGGAAGAACTAATATCCCAATCCATAAATACCGCCGCATAAAGATTGCTTATCGTCGTGCTACCATCATTCCTCAATACAAACTTCATTATCACAAAATCATTCGCCGTAGGATCATCCCAAGCCCAGGAATACTGCTCACAAACCAAACCCTTTGCCGATGGATGACCCGAATCATCATACCGCGCCGTCGCATACTCATCAAAATTGTTCGGACCAGGCTCAAGCATCCGACACTTACCATCCGGCGTAGTCGTCGTATTCCAATCCTGATCATCTCCAGACGCACTCTCATAATAACGATCCACTACATAACTCGAACTATTACCCACCGCAAAACCACCATAAAATAAATGATTGGAACCACTACCCGGATACTTGAAACCAACACCACCAGTCTGACCCGAACTCATAAACCCAAGCGCACCATAACGCGTAACCGTAAACTGACAATTACCACAATCATGCGTCACATAATCAAGACCCGGCGAACCAACGACAAGCGTAAAATTTTGATCCCAAAAGTATCCACCATCAGCAGTGATATGTAGTGTAAAACCAATCTCTGTGCCATCAGGTGTGTTTGAAGCCGAAGTCATCTTGAATGGGTCACTGCTATTGGTTGCCTGACCACCAACCGGAATATTACCAAAAGAAGAAGTAGAATCACTTATCGTTACATACTGACTATTCGTTGTTGCCCTTAATACCGCCTGCACATTTGTAGCATTGACACTTCCGCCATTAGAGAGTGTGGTAATTAGTTCCGCATATTCACCTGGATCCCATACCCCATTATTATTCTGGTCATTTAATGTTTTATTTGCAATATAAATGTAGGGCTGATTTGCCGGTGAAAGACGCACACGCATCTCCGGGTCGCCAAACAGATTGAGTTCAAGTCCGCAATAATGCCAGGGTTCAGCAGCAGTATTATCCCATATCAGGTTACGATAATGGTTCTTTGATGCACCATGTAGAATTCCGATATTAAAAGTATCCTTGAGAAGAACCGAATAAAAACAGGTATCCATTTGCTCAGAAGGGCCCATATTTGGTGGCGAACCCCAACCATACCTTGAATTCATAATTACTGCCACACAACCATAAGCACCTGTGACAAGTGCCTCAGCGAAACAATCATCATATTCATCAAAATCTCCTGAATAGCAGGCAATTGAATTCATAACCGTAGGCATTGTGTTGGTAAGGTATGAAATATCTGATGTTGTGAAGACAGGTGAACCGCTTTGTGTATAGGTTCCATTCTGGTCTCCGTGTGCCGCAATATGCATAAGATTGTAGTTCTGATTGAATGCATTCCTTGTTGCTGGTGCAACCTGGTCTTCAAGTTTTGTGACTGTCCAGGTAGGAAACTTATTTCCAATTGCATTATTTACTACACGGCCATGGTAATTATATTGAGAAAACAGTAATACTGAAGGTAACAAGATCTTCTGGATATAACTTGCAGGTGGATTATAGATATAGGTGGAATCCTTATTTAGGAAGTTGGTAATCTCTGTTGCATTATCAACCGCGGGCCTGCCCACATAGATATCAAAATAACCATCAACACCATCTCCACTTATCTCGCCATATTTGTGGTCTCCATCAGCATCCCAGGTTCCATCCAGATCCGAATAATAGTAGTCAGAAGCAAGATAATAAGGTGAATAATAATCACAATAGGCATCGCGTTCAGGAACTATATTATTATCACCACCAAAGACTGCAAAGATGAGACCCTGATTTGTGAAATAATCTTTCAAAAAATTCCTTATCTTTTCGGGATTATCATATCCTGAATAGTTTGCATAAATCCAATCTGTAGTAATTACCTGCGCCTGATAACCAGCAGCAATCTTCCAGTTTGCAAGTCTTTGCCAGGCTGATTGAAGTGCAGAACTCGTGATAATTGCATAATTACAAGCACGCTTTGGTTCGGATTTAGTTGGTGGTGCGAACCTATCTATATCCTCTGGATTAACAACAATTGCCCTCACACCCTGTGAAAAAACAGATTTCTGTTTTTCGGTAAGGGAAATCGGTTTATGCCTGTTTTCTTCATAATTAATATTTATGGTAATCTCTGTCGTAAGAATAAGTTTCTTTTCCGCAGGAATATATTTTATCGGATTTAAAAATATTCCTGCAATTCTATAGCCACTCATTGAGCCCGAGGGAAATGATATCACATCCTTTTCTGGAAAAGGATTTGAGGAATTGTATACTTCAGGTAATGGTTCAACAAAGGGTATGTCTTCTTGGATTGAAAAAGGCCTGGGTTTTTGAACCGGACAGATATTATAAATTCCTGGTATTTCCGTGGTCTGTTTTGAAACAACCTCCACATTTTTCACTTCAGCATTTGATGGTATGACAAAATTGGCAACGATAAATGGAATTGAAGGTTTGCCAATTTCAGTATTTGAAACACCATCTTTTATTCTTACTACATCGTATCCATTGTATTCATCAAAACTGAGGTCATTCGGTGTGAATTTAAATATGTATTGTATGGTTCCCGCACCAGCGAATAATGGTGCAAGGATAAATAGAAACATTAGTGCTCTGGTATTCATTCTTCACTCCTTTCTTTTATGTGCACTCTAAAATGACTACTTTTTCTTTAATTTATTTTTATTAACCTATCACCCCCTTTCTTAAAAATCGTCAATCGTTATAAGGTTTCGCAGCCCGTATCTTAAACAAAATCCTAAATTCCAAGCACCAAATCCCAAATAAATCCAAAACCACAAATTTTGAACCATTTCGGCAATTCGGCGAAAAAGGGAGTATGGAGGTTAGATCTTATCGGCACTGGAAATGCCTCCTATAACCTCCATACCCACTCCTCCAACCAACTTCCATCATCTCAACAATATCGCCTTCTCAACCTGCTTGAAATCACCAGCCTCTAATCGTACAAAGTAAACACCCGCAGGAAGCCTACGACCTGAATCATCCTTACCATCCCAGAAAATGGCTGATTCATGATTCATGATACACGATTCAAGATTAAAAGATTTTACAACTCTACCACTAACATCAAAAATCTTCAAATTTATATCCTGTATCGTGTATCGTGTATCCTGTATTATGTATCTAATTATCAGTTTTTCTTTGAATGGATTCGGCTTGACTTCAAGAAACGATGCCTTCGGCTCAGAAGTCTGAGAGAATTCACTGACACCAACTGTACTGAATGACTTGATTGCATCCAGATCAAAACCTGCGTATGGTCCAGAAGAAGAACTTCCATCATCTACAATCCTGATATATCTTGCCGCAGAAAGCCCAGCAGTTGTTAAATCGAAACTTTGTGTGCCCGTTGCGGTGCCGCAATTATACCACGGACCATTCCAGTTATTACCTGCATAGACTGTATACCCTTCTGCAGTTCCATCATTGCCCTCATATACAGTAAAGTCATTTCCTGTAATATTCGCAATTGGTGTCTCAGGACCCATATCAAGAACAATATATCCACCCTGACCCAATGAAAAGAAAATATTGTCTTCTGCTCCTAATGCGTATCTTGGTTGGGTTTTGTTCGATTGTTGTGCATGCTGTGCATAACGGCAGAGCACCACCCGAAATGCATAGAGCCAGTTTGAATTTGGCACAAGTTTTACATCCCCGATATTTATACTCCCTGTTGAAGGAACGACTACATTGTTAATTATTTTTGGTGTATAACCATTTGCTGATATTCTTAAACTATATGTCCCTGGCTGTATCATCTTATGAAAATCACCAAGAGTCGGATCAGTATAGATACAAATCCTTTCTGGAGAAATAAATTCAACCCTTGCATATTTTGGAAGATTTGTGAATGAATCTCTCACCACCCCCTCTATCCCCCAGCCTGCGCGATTACATATATCCATCAGGGCATTACGATTTTCATAGCATATCTGGTCAATCTGGGATGAACCTGAAGGTTCATCGGTTTCAATGGTCCAGGCAAAGGCACCACTTGTGCCGATAGTATAATCCTGCAAAGAACCACGAACCTGATACCAGTCATAACCATTAATAGCAGTGAGATTTGCAGAATCTGCATATATTAACGAAAGATTGATAATATGCTGGCTATCCGGCGGGTCAGCAAAATGGTAATCCCAGGGATAATTAACATAGTAAGCAGCTGAGTGATAGTTATATTCAAGGGTAATATTGTTTTGTAGCAGATGATTCATAAAATGTTGATTCTCTATCTGTGAAGAAGGACCCGGGCTACCACCATCGCCAGCCCAGAAAAAACCATAATCACGATTTAAATCAACACCATTGGCATTATACCTGGTATTTGAAACCTTACCATCAGGATTCAGGGTCGGCAAAATCCATATTTCTCGATTATTTACTAAATTCTGAACCTGGGGATTTGTCGCATAGTTCGTTAAAAGATAACGTAAAAAATAAAGAGTAATCTCTGTGCCGATGTGCTCATCACCATGCATATTACCTGCAAGCCTTATTTCAGGTTCATTTTCTTCAATTGTAGGATTATCAGTCACCCGCATTGCCCATATTGCCCGACCCTGTACACTCAATCCAATCGTATCAAGGTGACAGATATTTGGATAAAGTCCCGCAAAAGAATCAAGCACAAGATAGACCTGCTGATATGTATGATAAAAACCACGGCTGAAAATTTCATCTTTATATTTTTTATAATCTTCAATCAAAATATCAACCCTGTAACCCGAATCCCTCAATTCTTCAATCTTTTTATCGTCAACAAGTGCCTTTGCATAATCCTTACCCGCATCAATAATCGTTATATCAAATTTGTTCAATTTGTAAACCTCGTTATGATCAGGCAAATGTATTATGACCAAACGTTCTATATCACGGGCAAAACATAATCCAGAAAATATTATAATAAAGAAAAAAAACAGAGTTATTTTTTTCATTTATCTCCTTATCAATTGCAAGACAATTTCCCTAAGACTAAAGGAGTAGAGACTTCAGTCTCTTTTTTCACGGGATTAAAGTCCCTACTCCAGTCATAAACAAGGGTTATTAAGGGTGATAAAGGGTGATTAGGGGTTATCACGGGTTCCTTTACCTTTACACCACCTTTCGATCTACGGTTAACAGTACAAGGTAAACGTCTCACGTTTTATCTCCTATTTACCCCTTTTTACCCCTATTCACCCTTCTTCACCCCTTTTCACCCTTATCTTAATAGTATCGCCTTCTCAACCTGCTTGAAATCACCAGCCTCCAAACGCACAAAGTAAATACCCGCAGGAAGTTTACGACCTGAATCGTCCTTACCATCCCAGAAAATGGCTGATTCATGATTCATGATACACGATTCAAGATTAAAAGATTTTACAACTCTACCACTAACATCAAAAATCTTCAAATTTATATCCTGTATCGTGTATCGTGTATCCTGTATCATTTTTCCTCCATCCTGTATCGTGTATCTGATCTGCAATTTTCCGTTAAATGGATTCGGCGCTAATACCATACCCACCTTCCCAGGCTCTAAACCCAACTCATTATCTTCCTCTACTCCCACCACATAACAACCAAAGAAATGCATTATACTATCCAATAACACCGCACGCGTCGAAACACCACTACCATCCGTCAATAACCCTAACTCAAACGAAGTCCCTACCGTCTTATAACTACCCGTCACTGAACGCGCCACACCACAATCATAACTGTTATTCTGATCCCGGAAAATCAAAAACGCACCCGTTCCAGACGCACTAATATGATCCATCCAATTGTTCTCACCACCATAATTGAATAACATACCAACCGTAAATGTCCCAGCCTGACCCTGCACCGGACCCATATCACTACTACCATCCGAAGTCGCATTTATCCCAAATAACGAACAGAAATTGTAACCACCAACCTGCGGATCATAATACCACACATCACCACCCTCAAGATAAACCCGACCAGCCTGATTCTGCAAGAAATTCACTATCGCCGCCGCCTCGGCACTGGACGCACCTATCACATAATTGTTCGGATACACACCCACACACACAAATAACACCTGATATAAACTCAAATCACCCGCTAATGTCGTCCCATAATCACCACTGTAACCCAAACTACCTAATATCGTATGCATATTCTGACCCGGGGTCGGCGTCGGATCCGGATTCCAAATATAATACTGCTTACGACCAACCACTAAACTGAAATCCACCGTATCACAATAAACACCACTCGTTAACTGCACCTGAAAATTCACCACCGTCCCATTCGGCGTATTGCCTGCAGCCGTCACCGTAAAAACATCCGAACTATTACTACCCGTAGCACCAGGATTGAGCGTGCCAAAATTACCATTCGCATCATTGATCGTTATATACGGCGAATTCTCCATCAAAACACCCGCAATATTACTCGCAACCGCACCACCCTCATTCTTTATCGTCACCACTAAATTCGCAGTCTCGCCGGGATCAAGTATCCCATTACCATTCCCACCCGTAACCGCAACCGACTGATAGGTCAAAACCGG
>Ga0207433_10001979_pt1 | contig 42756 bp, 39 predicted proteins | sample YelNatPaOPGAMG01_FD_187559 | JGI IMG/M metagenome (GOLD analysis project Ga0207433, IMG submission 187559) | Hot spring thermophilic microbial communities from Obsidian Pool, Yellowstone National Park, USA - OP-RAMG-01 (SPAdes) (version 3) | ecosystem: Environmental > Aquatic > Thermal springs...
TTTGCAAGAATTCTGGCAAGTTCTTCGCCACCTAAATCCCGGGGTAATTTCATGCCGGAATTAATTCATCTTTTACAATATGCATCCTGATAATAGATGGCGCTTTACCCTTAGAAAAATGGCATTTCACTGCATCTTTTATCGCCAAACGTAGTTCTTCCAGTGTTTCGGCTTCAGTAAAAATGGAATATCCTAAGGCGTGTGCTTCATATCCTCCATCAAGAGATTCTTCAACAATGAAAATTATCTCTTTATCAATTTTTTTCTTCATATTTAAATTATATCTTTATTTACATAAAAATCAAGAGGATTGAAAAAGGGAAAGGCGACTTTGCAATCACTGATTCCGCAATTAAACCAAAATAAAAATTAATTTTATTCTCCACCCTTTTCAATTGAACACTTGAACAATTGTTCAATTGTTCAGATGTTGAACTGAAAAAAGAACTTAATCCCGGATGCAAGAAAATTTTTTCATCTTTAACTTTTTCCTACTAACGCAGACTTTTCTACTCCGCAAACGGGGGGTGATGTTTTCAACGCGAAACAAGTTTCGCTACTTTGGTTTTGGGGTTAATCTGAAATTGTCGCGGTTGGAAACCGCTCCTACAAACAGGGGTGCAGAATCGTTACAGATGGCGGACCCGCAATAACAATGAGTATGAATAGTTGGGATTAGGTAATACTTAAGCCAGAACGACTTTGTTTCGGCCGGTCATTTTACCTTCATACATCGCTTTATCTGCCTTACCGATTAGATTGTCTCTGGTCTTTGCATCATCCGGATAGGTTGCAACACCGATGGTTACCGAAACAAAAAATTTCTTATTCCTGCCGGCATAGAACGGCTTTGTCCCTATTGCCTGCCTTATTCGTTCCGCAACCCTTGCCGCATCTTTTTTTTCGGTATTGGGTAGGACAACAATATATTCATCCCCCCCGTATCGGACAGCAAGATCCCTCTCCCTTATTGTTGCTCTTATTCTTTCCCCGATCAGTTTAAGTGTATCACTACCAACCAAATGGCCATAGTTGTCATCAACCAATTTAAAATAGTCTACATCAAGAAAGATCAATGAAGTTTTATTCCCCTTTTTAATCAGTTCATCAAGAACCTGATTACAATATCGGGTATTGTATAATTTGGTGAGGTCATCAGTGATACTTGCCTTCTCCATCTGACGGTATAATTGGGCATTGAGCAGGGCAATTGTAACATGCTCAACAAGATTCTCAAATATTCTCAAATCATCTTTAGTAAAAGGTTCACCACCTATTTTATTCACAACTTCAACAACCCCGATGATTTTATCCCGACTTTTCATCGGCACGCAGAGGATTGATTTTGTAACGAATTTCGTCTTTTCATCAACCCCGGCATAGAATCTTTTGTCCTTTGCGACATCACCTACAATCACCGACTTACCGGTTCGGGCAACCCATCCCGCAATCCCCTGATTTAAGTTCAATCTCAGGCCGATAAGTTTCTTGCCCGCCTCGCCCGCTGCAGCCTCAAAGACCAGTTCTTTCCGTTCCCGGTCAAGTAGCAGGACCGACCAGCCTTCAGCCTCAATCAAATCTGCGGTCTTTTCCATAATAATCTGGATGATTTCTTTTGGTTTGAGCGAGGAATTGATTGCACGAACAATCTCATTTAATATTTCAAGTTCCCTGACCTTCCTCTTTAAGGATTTTAAGGAATTCTGAATGACGAGATTCCTCTCTCTTCTCTTGAGGGCAAGTTTGATTGCCCTTTTTATTGAATTCGCCTTTCCATTTTCTCTTATAAATCCCACCGCATTTATCGTGTTCAAATCCTCATAATTGGGCACAACCCCCCTGGGGATTGCCCAAATCAATGGTAATTCCTGGTCAAATTTTTCAACATTTTTAATTTCTCTGGCCAGACGAATATCAACAATCAATACATCACCTTCCCGGGCACTGATCTTTTCAAACAAACTCTGAGAATTGGTTAAAAGGATTGTTTCACAATTCATCTTTTTAATTACCCTTATTATGTTCTGCCAGTTTAAAGACTCCATCCCCAAAAGCAAAATTTTTATTTTATCCTCCCAATTAACCGATGGTGGTGACTTCATAGATGGGCTTAATCTTTTTCTTTTCTTCATTTAACATATTATTAAAATCATCAATAAAAAAATTAAAATCCCGGAAATCAACGAGTGCCTTCCTCTTATCCAGTTCTTCCAAAATATGAATTCCCTTTGGATTGATTGATATCTTGCAGTCCGGAAAGACATAGCTGTGAACTTTTCTTTTCATTTCGGCTAATGATGCGATGTATCTTTCAAAAATTTCTTCCTCAATGGGAAACTCAAAATTTTCAATATTCAAAAGGAGATTTATAAAAGTGGGAAGGTCACAAATTATTACTGACCGACCGGGGAGCCTTTCCATAGAATAGAGATGGGCATCGGCAAGAATTGGTCCAACAAGGTCCGGGTCACCAAATGAATTGGCACCAATCACAACATCCCTCTCAGGCAGTCCTGAGGCAATCCCAATTCCGATGCGGAATAGACTTTTAAATTCGGGTGGTAACAGGGCATAGGTGACTCCATCAACCTCCATCGTCCGTTCAGTCACATCCACAAACCATTCCCGATAGTGCACAAAATTTGCCTTAACAAATTCCTCAGCCTTTATCACCATATCCCGGGCACAAAGACAGGCCCTCTTTGCTGAATCACTGGCCGGGATGAGTTCAAAATCGGCACCGGAAAAGATTGAATAACGGAGATTCGTCCCCTTTCCGGTCATTGATTCCGTATAAAGATGATGATATAGGGAATCTGAATTCTCACCAAACCAGATAATCCCTCCGTCTCCGGTATCCTTTAAGAGAAATCCTCCATAATTTTTAGCAACCTCAGCCATCTCCCGGGCAAACTTACATTTAATTCTCTGCTCCTTCAATGCATTGTGGAGTTTAACTCCCATATATGAAGAACCCCTTATATCATAGACAAGGACTGTAACACATTTACGAAAGGATTCAATAAATTTCACCAGATTTTTAGGGTATTCAGTCGCCTTTTTGACCTCAAGAATCCCATTACCTTCAAGGGCAAGGTGATAAAGACTGGCAAGTTCAATCATTACCCTCTTCGGCTCGTCACTCTTAGGAGGCAGGCAGAGGACAAGGTCCAAAAGGCATCTTCCCAAATAATCAGGAATCAGAGTTTTTGACAGGAAAGAATGGTAGGCATCAAGGAGTTTATAGAAATCGGGTTCTACGCCAAGAAGTGTTTTTTTCTCAAATTTGCTCAATAACTGGACATCTTTACTTTTCTGGCGATGTATTTCTTCAAGTGCCATAATCAAATTTCGGGAAAATGTCTTCTCCTCGGTATTGTTAAGTTCACCAAATTTTTTAAAGAAGACATATTCCTCAAAAATCTCCTCAGTCGGTTTTCGCCGGTCCAGAGTTTTTTTGTCCATATTATACAATTCTTCCTGCTTGAGAATCTGCTGAATTTCTTTTTTTCTTCTTTCATAATCCTTTAAGTGATAGATATTACCCAAAAATAACCTCTCCACCCGGGAAAAGAGATTTGAAACTCGTTGATTGATTGATTCCATACCAGCACCCTTTTCTACCTCATTTTCCATAATATCCTTTAGACCGTTACTTACCTCAAGATATAAATTGGGCAACTGCTCTTTCAGACGCTGGGAATAAAGTTCAATCATTCTCAACTCTTCCTGCAATCTCTCCCGCTCGTTCTGAAGCATAGAAATAATTTTCTTTAATAACTTGGAAAGGGAAGAAGGTGAGAGATAAAGGAAATAGACATTAGGAATTTTTTCTTTCGCCTCAACAAGGTTTTTAAATGTCATTCTTTCAATGTCCGAGAGAAGTCCGGGCAGGAGGTTTTCAGCACGGGCATTGAGAAGAGAATTGTGAATGGCTAAAAAGATTTCCGAAGATAAAGAAAATGACTTAAGTTCTTGGGAAAAGTCATAGATTGTTTTATTCCCTTTTGTTCGTTCTACTAAATCCAAAATCTCTTTGGGTAATTTTTCCACCAATCCAGAAGGGATTGGAAAATTATTCTTTTTATGCCCAATATATAATCCAATTTCATTTCCTTCATACTTGGAAATGGGTCCGCCAATTCGGATGACAAAATTATGGTCCCGAAACTTATCAAGCAAACCCTCGGATAATCCCAAAATTCTAAAGCCATCTAAAATGTTATTTATGTTTTTGAGATATGCCTTTTCGTCAAGGAATCTATCTTTAAGTAGTTTCAAATACTGGCTATTCTCTTCAAGATAATCCTGAATCAACAACCCATTGAGTTGATTCACTTAATCGCCTCCTGACTTACTTCAAAGATATACTTCCCCCGACCACCCTTACCATCTCTAATCTCCCCGGACTCATTTATAACAATATCACTGACCCCTAAAAGAATCCTGATATGCCCGGGATGAATTACCTCCTCACCCAGTCTTGAAAGAAGGATTTTGTAGAAGTCAAGAATGAATCCCCGGCGGGTTACCTTCTGGTTTATCCAGTATTCCAGCCCCTGTTCTATATCAAGAAAAAGTGAGTCCATACGCCAGCCCGCATCGCTTAAGAAAGAAAATTTTTCTATATTCAACAACAAATTATACACTGTTGAGTCATCACAGACAACCGTTGATTTTTCCTTTGATTTTATCTTGGCATAGAAATTTGCCTCACGGACCAGCATTCCGGTTAAATCAGGATCGCCAAAGGCATTTTTGTCTAAATAGACCTCACCTGGATACTCACCTGAGGCAATTCCCACGCCAATCTGAAATATCGCCTGATATGAAGGGGGTAATGTAGCATAGGTTGCACCTTCAAAGTCTATTTTTCTTTCTTCTGCCTCCTGAAACCAGTCTTTATAACGATTTATGTTCTCCTGAACAAAACTCATTGCCTCTTTAGTCATCTCAAGTCCACAGCGCACGGCATCCAGAACACTCCCCGGTTCAGGTATTATCGTTTCACCCTTTTTTATTGCATAATTATTACGGGCAAAGAAAATAATACCACCATCCCCGGTATCTTTTATGGGCAGTCCCCCATACTTCTCCACCACGGTGAGCATCGTTTCCTGAAAAAGATTCCTTATCTCACTTTCCTTTAAGGCATTCTTAAGTTTTGTCCCCATAAATGTAGAACCACGGATATCATAGACCAAAACGGAAACCAAGTTTTTATAGCGGTGGATATTTAGAGGGGGAGGAGTTTCGGGAAGTGGTTTGGGTTTTATCTCCTTTTCAATAAGCGAAACCTTTCCGGAGACCGCCTCTTCAGCGAGGTAGCGAATATTCTCCATCTCCGGTTTTACCCCTACTTTTGGATAATACTCAATAAGTTCTTCTAAGAGAAAAGATATTGTTAAGGGGCGAATAACCTCTTCTATTATTTTATCAAATCTTCTTGTCACCTCTTCATAATTATATCGCTCCTTGAACAATCCCGGGGTTTTTAGTTCATTGATAATTTCCATTGCGGAGCGCTCGTTCTTTATTTCATTTATCGTTTCCTTCATCAATGATTGAAATTGCTCCTCAGATAAATTCAATCTTCTTTCACCGATAAAAAGTGATAAAAATGTCTCCCACTCTTCCTTTTTAATGAATTGGACGAATTTGCTGGACTTCAATTTGGTTATACCTTCCAGTTCACTCTTTTGCTCACAGTATTCCTGATATTCCCTTTTCAATCTTTTTAGGTCATAAGCAAAACTCAGAAGATTTCGCTTAATCTTTTTTAGCCGAATATCAATGGATTCTTCAGTGGTAAGATTCTGCGCAATGCTGATGAGTTCTTCACCAAGAACTTTATACTCAGAAGGTATTCTTGTTTCCAAATCCTTTATCTCCTTTTCAATTGAGGCAATCTTTATCTCAAGCGCCTCTATTGCGCCCTGGGCCCTGGTTTGAATAAAATCCGATATTCTCTCAAAGGAAGTTTCATCAGGTAAGCAGAAATGAGAGTTTAATATTTCAATGATACGCTCACGCGTCAGTAAAACTCCTAATTTTTCTATCTCTTCTGTAATCCCTTTAAAATCTTCCTGATAACGAGAGGTAATCACAAATTTCATAAGAGCACTGAAGACCGGCTCGGGTAATCCATTTTTAAGAATGGTCTTATTTAAGAGTTTAATCATTTCATTTCGTCCGCACCGCGGGAGGAGGGGAATTTTTCCATAAGAATCAAGAATTGGACTGCTCACCGTTATCACCCCCCTTGCGAGGGAATTTCTGATGTAATTGAAGAGTTGATTTACTACAATTCCAATTCTCTCTACAGATAGCGATTTTTCATCAATGCCCATTCCGGCGGTCTCTTTTGTAAGGATGTCTCTCAAAAGTTTGCGGTTTACAATTTCAAAAATAAAGACACGATTTCCATCTCCTTCAATGAATTTTTTATATATCTCAAAGAGATTATTGCTGTATCGTTCAAAGAACTGCTCCCATCTGGTGAGTGATTCATCCCTTAAAAATTGTAAATAATTCTGAATGAATTCAGTCTGAAGGGCGAAAATTTTTCTTCCTAAAAAAACCAATTCCCGGCCTTCTTTTTGAGAAAAGAATTTAAGGAGTGGATCGCCGGGAAAAAGTTTCTCAAGAATCTGAAGGTCCCTTTTATACCGGGTTACCTCCCGGTAAATCATTTTCAACCTCTGATAATAAGGTGTCTCAACGATCAGAATTTCTTCAAATTCATTTCTGAGCATTGTAATACTTCCTGGCAATGAGATGCTCCTGATAGGTTCTTGAAAAATGGTGCCTGCCATCACCCCTTGAAACAAAGTAGAGATAATCAACATCTGCCGGGTTGAGCACTGCAATTATTGATTTTTCACCAGGCGAGCAGATTGGTCCGGGTGGTAGTCCTCTGTGAAGATAGGTGTTATACGGTGATGGAAACCTCAGGTCCTTTTCGGTGAGATTTGTGATAATTGAATCGGGATATATGATATGCCGAGCATAGATTACCGTGGCACAGGACTCAAGGGGACGAGAGAGTTTCAATCGGTTGAGGAAGACCCGGGCAATTATCGGCCTCTCGTCATCATACCTGGCTTCCTTCTCAACCAGGGATGCAATGGTAATAATTTTTCTTAAGGAATCGGGACTGACTTCAATTATATTCCTGATATGGTGATGAAGATTTTTTACTAATGTTACTATAATTGTAGAATCACCCTGGGATGGGGTAAAAAAATAGGTATCAGGAAAAAGATAGCCTTCCAGGGATGGCCCTTTAATCCCCAGTTCTTTAATAAACCTCTGGTCAAAACACAAGTTTATAAACTTTTCTTTTGATACCAACCCCTTCTTGGACAACAATTCAGCAACCTGAAAGATTGTCCATCCCTCAGGGATTGTCACCGGAAAATCTGACCGCATACCAGAACTGAATTTTTCAATCAGATAGATGGGATTTTTATATATCTTAATGGTATAATCACCGGGTTTTAATGCCTTATCTTTTCCTGAAAGTTTAAGAAAGAGAAGAAACTCTTTTTGGCTTCTTAAAATGTTATTCTGGCTCAAAATCTGCGCAATCTCAGAGGCATTCGCACCCCTGGGGACAGAAACCTTCTTTTCACCAAAGTCAAATGGTTGAATCCAGATAATTAAGAGGATAAATATAATCCCGAAAATGACAAAAATCTTACGAATTCTCTCTCCGCCACTCTTTTTTCTTTCATTCATTGCTTTAATTATAATTAAAATTTATGCCCTGTCAATAATTCATCAGAAAACATCTTAAATCAAAATAAAATCTTACCCCAATTAACCCATCTTACTAATAAAACCCCACCGGCATCTCTTTCTTCAAAACTGAGGCATAAGAATGATGAGAAGAGGTAATGGAATAAAACCCGGTTTGCCTTCAGATCGGGCACAATTCCCCGGATGTATTTTTTTCTATACCGTTTGCAGAGATGGAAGAATAGTGCATTAAGGAGAACATCATCAGGGGTGAGGGAGAATTTTATCTGTTTTGTAAAAGTTTAGTTTTTTCTAAAAATCATCTTTTCCATTAACCACTACCGCACTATATTGTGCCTCGGCAAGGATATAATAAGGTATAGGAATTATTGAAATTCCAATATAGAAAGATAAATGTAGTTGTCCGATTTATCGGACAATGCCCAATGAATTGGGCAACTACAATTTTATATTCCCTTTTTGTAAGTGGGATTTAAGAGGTTTCAGGGGAAGAATTCCCCTGAAGTATGTTCAAGTATAGGAATTTGAAAAATGGCTTCGGTCGCTTCGCTCCCTTGCCTAACCTGCGGTTAGAGCACTATACTTGATAATGAAATTTTTCATTATAGAAAAAAGAGACGACAAGATATTCAGAAAAGGGCGGTATGAATAAGAAAATACCTAAAAGTCCAAAATTCCTAAACTACCTAAATTTTAGGCATTTAGGTGTTTTGGCATTTAGGCATTTATTATATGGGGTTTTCAGGGGGTATCCCCCTGAATATCTTGGGGAGTTTATTTCTTATTGAAGTGGCAAGGTGCATTTAAGGATTGACAGGGACATTTTTTTATATAAAATTGCTATATTGGAGGAAAAATGGGAATTATTTTACTAATCATAATTATTCTTTTAATAATCTGGATTATTGCAATCTACAATGGTCTGGTTGTCAAAAGAACCAGAGTCGATAATGGCTGGGCGCAAATTGATGTCCAGTTGAAACGTCGCTATGACCTGATTCCGAATCTGGTTGAAACTGTGAAGGGATATGCGGCTCATGAAAAAGAGGTTTTAGAAAAGGTTGCCGAATTACGGTCCCGGGCAATGGGTGCAACAAGCCCAAAAGAATCTGCGGAAGCAAATAATATGCTGACCGCTACCCTCAAGACACTTTTTGCCGTGGCTGAGAACTATCCCCAGCTTAAAGCCAATGAAAACTTTATGCGCCTGCAGGAAGAACTCACTGCAACCGAGAACAAGATTGCATTTGCCCGACAGTTCTATAATGATGTGGTGATGGATTATAACGCAACAATTCAGAAATTTCCCCAGACAATAATTGCTTCAATGTTCAATTTCAAAGTTCGGGAATTCTTTGAAGCCCCGGCTGAAGAAAGGGAAGCAGTAAGGGTGAAGTTCTAAGATGCGTGAAACTTTATACGATTTAATTGCAGCGAATAAACGGAAGACCTTCCTCTTCATTGTAATAACCAGCCTATTCCTTGGGTTATTGAGTTATATTGTCGTTCAACTGCTGGACTGGGGAGTCGGTGGTTATATATTTTTTGGTCTCCTGATAATCCTGTATAATTTTATTCTTTACTACAACTCTGATAAGATTGCGATTGCTTCAACTGGTTCGGTTCCGGCTGACCCGGAGGAATTTAAACAACTCCACAATGTGGTTGAGGAGGTTGCGATTGCCGCCGGTGTTCCAAAACCCAAGGTTTATATCACACCCACACCATCCCCAAATGCCTTTGCCACCGGAAGAAATCCCCAGAATGCCTCAATTGCGGTGACCACCGGGCTTCTTGAGATAATGAACCGCGAAGAATTACAGGGAGTAATTGCCCACGAGATGGCACATATTAGAAATTATGATATACTTTTGATGACCGTGGTTGCGGCAATCGGTGGTTTGATAGTTCTTTTAAGGGATTTTTTCTTAAGAGGGATGTTCTGGGGCCGGGGGAAAAGGGAGAACCGTCGTGGTGGTGGTTTGCTTTTACTTATTGGTCTTTTGCTGGCGATAATTGCCCCGCTCTTTGTAGCATTGATAAGGGCGGCGATATCGCGTCAGCGCGAGTATCTTGCTGATGCCTCGGGTGCATACATCACCCGATATCCCCAGGGGCTGGCCCAGGCACTCGCGAAGTTAAAGAATGCCTATCAACCAATGGCAAGGGCTTCTCAATCCAATGCCCATCTATTTATTGCCAGTCCATTTGGAAAAGACCGGTTTGAGATCTCAAACCTGTTTGCCACCCATCCACCCCTGGATAAAAGGATTGAACGATTGAATAAACTGGTGCTCTAAAAGGGAATGAAAAAAACAAAAGGTAATGAGAGAATAAACCCTGTATTCCTTTCTTTCGCACTCTTTTGTGTCCCTGCCTTTACAATCTCCCAGACTCTTGATTACTTTCCGGTTGGTGAATGTATTGAATATGCGGCAAGGTTTGGTTTCATAGACCTGGGCCGGATGGTTCTGGAAATCAAAGATACCATAAGGATTTCCGGACGAAAGTGCTATCTGATTACTTCTCAACTCAATTCCAATCCTGAATTGAAATTTATCTTTTCCTTAAGCGATACGATTAAAGTCTGGACTACGGTGGACAGTCTACTTCCAGTAGTATATGAAAAACGGGTGCATGAGGGCGACTATTCCAATATCAATCTTCGCCGATTCAATTATGAAAGCCGCAAGGTCGTTGAGGACGATACCCTGACCAGGGAGATTTTCTATCCGGTCAGGGACTTACTCAGTTTCTGGTATTATTTAAGAAAAATCCCCCTGAACAAAAATGACACATTCACTCTCTTTATATATGAGGCACGGGAAAATCATCTGGTGAGGTGTCGGGTTGATAAGATACAGAACCTCAAAACTCCGCTCGGAAGATTTTCGGCAATTAAGGTAATTCCCCAGACACAGACTAAAGGGGTCTTTGGTTCAGGTGGTTCTATGGAGATATGGTATACCAACGATAAGAATAGATTACCGGTTCAGATAAAGACAAAATTAAAGTTTGGTACGGTTACTTTTAAAATTACCGGGGTGAAATATTAAACACTTTGCAATAATTCTTGCCGGTGGACAGGGTGAGCGGTTCTGGCCCTTAAGCCAGCCCGATTTTCCAAAGCAGTTTCTCGCCATCTTTTACAACCAACCTCTTATTACCCAGACACTGCAGCGGATAAAAAATTATTTCAAAAAGGAAGAAATAATTTTGATTGTGCCTGAGGCGTTAAAAGAGACCATCAAGAGATTTACGACCGGTGAGTCTATAATTATTGAGCCAGTGCGAAAGAATACCGCACCGGCAATTGGTCTTGCGGCGATGGAGTTGGAAAAAAGATACGGTGAAGGGATTATGCATATTATGCCTGCCGACCATCTTATTGCGGATAAAGATAAATTTATCTTGCATTTAAGGTTTGGAGAAGATATCGCCCGGAAAGATTATCTCGTGACCTACGGTATAAAACCCACAAGGCCCGAGACCGGTTATGGATATATAAGAGTCGGGAATGAAATTGCGCACCGCAATAATATCTTTGCATACAAAGCAGAGGGATTTACTGAAAAACCGAATTTAGTGAGGGCGAAGTCATATTTAAAGAAAGGAAACTATCTCTGGAATAGCGGAATATTTACCTTCAAAATAAGCAGTATTCTAAGGGAAATAAAGAGATGCATCCCGGAAACTTATAATCAATTGAGGCGATACTTTAAGAACAGAAATAAGAAGGACTTTGCCCGAATAAAAGAGACCTCCATTGATTATGGGGTGATGGAGAAAAGTGGTAATTTATGCGTGGTGAAGGCGGAATTTTCTTGGGATGATGTTGGTTCCTGGCTGGCATTAGAGCGATACTTTAAAAAAGATAAACAAGGAAATGTTTTTTCGGGTGACGCATTGGGTCTTGACACGATGAATTCAATTGTGTATGCTTATAATGTTCCGGTAAGGGTTTATGGAATAAAGGGACTTGTGGTTGTGGCAAGTCCCAGAGGTGTTTTGGTATGTAAGAAAGAAAGGGCACCGGATTTGAAAAAATTATTGAGGGCGAAGCGATAATTGCTGAAAAATATGATAAAAAAGGAGGTTTTTATGTCCAGACCGATTAAGTTGGTGATATTGGGGTGCGGAGTATTACTTATCTTCTGCGCACCCAAAAAGACGACAGTAAAGGCCGAAGGTCTTGAAGAGGTGGTAGTCCTTGGTGAAGAAGAGAAGAATGTATCTGAGGAACCGGTTTATCCAGGCACACCGCCTGCAACCCAAACGACTCCAGCGCCAACTGAGATTACTCCAGCCCCAGCAGAAATTCCACCGGCACCACCAGTGGAAGAAGCAGCTGTTTTACCTCCCGTGATAGAAGAAACTCCGACTCCGCCGCCAAAGGAAGAGGCGGTAGTTCCACCACCTCCGGTGGTCGAAGAGGCACCACCAGCGCCACCAAAAGAGGAAGTTGCCGTCGTTCCTCCACCTGCCCCGCCAGTTGCAAAACCTACCGCCCCAATGGTACCCAGTGTAGCACCACAGACAGTATATGGGTTCAGGGTTCAGATATTTGCCTCTACCACCCAGAGGAATGCCTCAAGGGTTGCGGACGATGCCCGTTCTGTATTCGGGGGAAAGGTTTATATTGAATATGTACCACCTTATTACAAGGTCCGGATTGGAGACTGTCTGACAAAAGAAGAAGCCGAAACTTTGAAAAATCGCGCCCTGAGTGCGGGATACCGTGGGGCATTTGTTGTAGAGACAATGATAACACCTTAATTAAGAAAAAAAGGAGAAAAAAACCAAACATAAAAAAGGGAAAATCTTTCCATCTTCAATTCTTCTTGCGACAAGAAATAAGCACAAGATAAAAGAAATAAAAGAAATACTTGGCAGGGAGTTTAATTTTCTCATTCCGGATGATTTCTCAAAACTGAATATAGCAGAAACAGGGCGGACATTATTGGATAATAGTCTTTTAAAGGCTCAAACCTTCTTTAAACTTACTGGTCAACCCTGTCTTGCTGAAGATTCGGGTTTATTTATTGATGCCCTGAACGGCGCACCCGGTCTATACTCTTCAAGATACGGAACAACCGACCAGAAGAGGATTGAACGGGTTTTAAAGGAACTGGGCAGGGTAAAAAATAGGAAAGCAAAATTCAAGGTGGTCTTTGTCTATTATTATGCCCCGGGTAAATACAAAGTTTTTACTGGAGAATGCCCGGGTAGAATTGGACTAAGACCAAAAGGAAAAAGCGGTTTCGGTTATGACCCGATATTCATTCCCGAGGGTTATAAAAAGACCTTTGCCGAACTCGGACCGGCAATTAAAAATCGGATAAGCCATCGGGCACAGGCATTGAAAAAGTTTAAGGAATTTTTGGAGAATCTATAGGTATTTAGCCAGCCCCTCTGTCTGAGGTATAAAAATTCAAAACACGATATATTTATGATAGAAAAAAAGCGAGAACATACATCAGGGACTTTGCTCCTGAAACCCCACCCCTCACCTTTATCCTCGTCCGACGCCAAAGTCTGGCTTTGGACGACGGCGTCTCCCCATTAAAACGGGGAGAGGCGGGGTGAGGGGGAATTTATTCTGTCTTAACCCGTTTTTATCCGTTTGAATCAAAGTATTGGAATTATTGAAATTCCAATACCTCAAGATGGCACGCGTGTCACCCTGAATCATACCCTGAACAATGTCACGCTGAACTTGTTTCAGTGGTTGTTTTACGGGTTATTACAGAGTCTAAAAAAATCAGGAAAGGCTGGTATTAATAAAAAAATACCCAAAAGTCCAAAATTCCTAAACCACCTAAATTTTAGGCATTCAGGTGTTTTTGGCATTTATTATATGGGGTTTTCAGGAGGTTTCCCCCTGAATACCTTGTTCTCGTAGTAGATACAAAACTTCTACCAAAAGAGAAATTAGTTCCTGCTGGTTATCTTTGCAAAAAGGATACTCAATTCAATTAGAAGAATCAGGGGAATAGAAATTAGCAACAACGTAAACATATCACCGGTTGGCGTTATGATTGCGGAAATGATTAGAATACCAACAATGAATTCAGCCCGATGTTTTGTTAAAGTTTGAACCCTTATGATGCCGAGTCTGAGTAAAAAGAAGATTATTAAAGGCAGTTGAAAGAGAAATCCACAACCCAGAATGCACCAGAAGATGAATTCAAGAATTTTGTTGATATTCATTATTGGCTTTAGGCTCTCGGTACCAAAGGATAAGAGGAATTTTAAACCAAAGGGAATCAGGATAAAATAGGCAAAGCAACTACCAATTAAAAATAATATTATACCCGAAAAGAAAAAAGGGAGTGAGATTCTTTTTTCCCGTTTTGTAAGACCCGGCCCGATAAATGCCCAGGTTTGATAGAGGATAAAAGGAAAGGAGATAAAGACACCCAAGAAGATTGCCAATTTTATACGCACTGAAAATGCCTCAACCGGTGAAAAGTAGTATGCAGTTCCGATATTTGTCCAGTTTATGATAAATTCTAATATTCGCCTAGAAAATAAGAAACTTAGTATTGAGGCGAGTGCTACAAAAAGGAGGGAGGAAAGGAGTCTCCTTCTCAATTCTTCCAGGTGGTCAATAAAGGTAAGTTTTCTTTCATTCATAAAGATTCACTACTTTTGGTTACATCACAAATCATAGTGTAGAGATTTTCCTTTCTCCAATTTTTTAAGAATGTTTCCATAATTTATTTTATCTATCTTTATTAAATTTTCAATACTTTAAATTTATGTTGACAAGCGGAAGGTTGTTGATATAATATAACAATTGGAGGTGAATTATGAAGGGCAGAATAAGGAATGGAATTCTGGCGGGACTCGGCATGGTCTCTCTGTCCAGAAAGAAGTTCCTCAAGGTTTATCAGGATTTAATAAAAGAAGGGGAGAAGGCAAGGGATGAGAGCGAATTTTTAAAACAGAAATGGCAAAGACTTGATTCCTGGGCAAAAGAATTTGAGAATCTAACCTTGAAATTGATTGAAAGGGCAAATCTGGCAACCCGGGGACAGCTTGAAAAATTGAACGAAAAGGTTGATAGAGTCATCAAAGAATTAAAATCCCGTTAATTTTGGCGTAATCCCTGATGAGTTTTTTTATAAATCCTTTAAGACATTTCACCCGGTATTTTCAGATCAGTAAGGTCCTGTTAAAATACGGACTTGGTGAATACATAAAGACCTTCCACCCGGCGTTTCTCCTTGCCCAGTTCGGGCTGGGCAGGAAAAAAATTTTATTGCGTCCAATTCCTGAGCGTCTGCGAATCGTCCTGGAAGAACTTGGTCCAACATTTATTAAAATTGGTCAGTTTGCATCAACCAGAGGTGATATTCTACCCGAAGAATTTACCACCGAACTCGCCAAACTGCAGGATAATGTAAAACCTGAACCTTTCTTTGAAATAAAAAGGATTGTTGAGAAGGAAATTGGACCAATCAACGAAGTCTTTGATGAATTCAATGAAGAACCGATTGGTTCTGCATCCATTGCCCAGGTCTATGAGGCAAAATTAAACGGACAGTCGGTGATTGTAAAAGTCAGAAGACCAAAGATTGAGAAGATAATTGAAACCGATATTGATATTTTAAACTCTCTGGTAAATATTGCTGAGGCAAATGTTCCGGGGCTTAAGGGGAAGCGATTAAAAAGATTGGTGGAAACATTTGCCCGAATGATTCGCCAGGAACTGGATTTTACAAATGAGGCAAATAATGCAGAAAAGTTTCGGGAAATCTTCCAGGGTGATAAGAGAGTTTATATCCCTAAAATTTATAAAGAGATTTCTACAAATAAGGTGCTGATTCAGGAACATATCAGGGGAATTAAGATAAGTGATATCAAAAGGATGGAGAAAAATGGAATTGACCCGGTGGTTGTGGCAAGGAATGGTGCCGAAATATTCTTAAAACAGATTCTTGTGGCGGGCATTTTTCACGCCGACCCCCATCCCGGCAATATATTTGTTCTGAAAGATAATGTAATTGTGCCGATTGATTTCGGAATGGTCGGAAGGCTGACACCAAAAATAAAACAGGAAATACTGGATATCATTATTGGTGTGGTGGAAAGGGAACCTGAGCGTGTTGCCCGTGCCCTCTTGAGAGTGGGAATAGTTGAGAATAGTGTGGATTTTGAGTCATTAAAGGAGGATATCTTCTATGTTGTAAACAAGTTTGAGGGAAGAAGTCTTGCCCAGATTTCAGTCGCCGATTTTACCAATGACATAAATCGGGTAATAAGAAATTATAATATAAGAATTCCCCAGGAACTTTTATATCTCGGTAAGGCAATCTCACAGATTGAATCAATCGGTCGGGAACTGGACCCCGAATTTGATACAATTACCTGGTTGGAAAGATTTATGATAAAAAACAATCTTCGTGCACTTTCCATAAGAGAATTTTTAAAAAGGGGAAGGTGGTGGTTGAAGGATATGCTGGCGGTTCTTTTTGAACTTCCAGAAAATCTAAACCGATTCTTTGAATTAAATCACCGGGGACCTACATTCATCAAGACCGAAGAGAAAAGGGATACGAGAATTTACTGGCTTTCCGGGGGATTTGGGATTATGATTCTTTCCATATTTATATTTCTTGTATCAAATCTACCGCTCTTTAAGGTTTTATCAATCTTGGGACTTCTCTTCTCTTTTATGATTTTTATTAGCCAAATCTTTCTGGCAATTTTTTCAAAATAGAAAATTGAATAAGGCACTCCCCTTCTTGCTTTTTCTTTTTATCACATCCTGCGGACAAAGGGAATTCCATTATCAAAATTTTATTGTTGGTGGCCCCTGTGAGATAAAGTTTTACATTTCGGATAAAAAGACCGGTGAGAAAATAATAAACGAAATCCAAAATGAACTCCTCCGAATTGATTCCCTGTTGAATTTCTTTTCGCCGGTGAGCCTCGTCAGTGAAATTAATCAAAAAAAGAAAGCAAGATTAGAACCGGATATAAAAGAACTGTTTCTCCTCTGCGATTCAATTTCCCATCTCAGCGATGGTTTCTTTGATATTTCAATTGCCCCGTTGATGCAGGTCTGGGGCTTTTATGAGAAGACCGCCAGGATTCCCGATAAATATGAAATAGAAAAGGCAAAGAAGAGGGTTGATTATACAAGGATTCTTTTCAGGGGTGATTCCATAATCATTCCTCAGGATATGACCATTGACTTGGGTGGCATCGCCCAGGGCTTTGCTGCAGACCGGGTTGCAAAAATTATAAAGGACTACCGTGTCAATTCAGCAATCATAAATATTGCGGGTGAGGTTTGTGTTATTGGGAATTCTATAAAAAATAGGCCCTGGCGCGTAGGAATCAAAAATCCCAGGGGCGAAGGGATAATTGAATCTTTAGACCTTGATTCGGGCGCAGTTTCCACCTCTGGAGATTATGAGCGGTATTTTATTATCCAAAAAATTCGCTACCCGCATATTATAAATCCCAAGACCGGCTATCCGGCAAGGGAATTTGTCTCGGTGACGATATTTGCTCCAAGCGCCGCATTTGCGGATGGCATTGCCACCGCCGTCTCGGCAATGGGTGCAAAAAGGGGAAAGGAATTTCTTGACTCATTAAAGATTAGGGGTATAATATACTATGAATCAGAAGATGGGCTTAAAAGGCTGGAATCTAAATATTTATGAGGCAAGATATGGAAAAAATGGTTGAGGCAAAATATTACGAGAAGAAAGAGAATTATCTCCAATGTCTGCTCTGTCCTCATTATTGCAAGATTCAACCCGGCAAGACCGGTATCTGCCGGGCAAGGAAGAATGAGGATGGCAAATTGTGGGTTTTAAACTATGGCCGAACAACCTCAATTGCAATGGATCCGATTGAGAAGAAACCCTTATATCACTTTTATCCCGGTTCAAGCATTCTTTCAATTGCCTGTAACAACTGCAATATGCAATGCCCATTCTGCCAGAACTGGGAGATTTCCCAGATGGAAGTCCAGACCGAATATATTTCTCCTGAGATACTTCTAAAGATATATCTTGACCATCCGTCACTCGGGGTCGCCTATACCTATACCGAGCCCCTGGTTTGGTTTGAGTATCTGCTTGATGCGACAAAAATAATCCGGGAAAATAATGGCAAGAATGTTCTGGTGACAAATGGTTTGATAAATGAAGAACCACTCCTTGAACTCATTCCCCTTATTGATGCGATGAATATTGACCTCAAATCAATAAATCCTATAGTGTATAAGAAGAAACTGGGGGGGGACCTTGATGCGGTAAAGAGGACAATTGAAATTTCTCATCAGTCTGTGTTTATTGAAATCACAAATCTCATCGTTACCGGTTTAAATGATTCCGAGGAAGAGATTGATGCCTTAATTGATTATGTAGCAGGTATTGACCGGAATATTCCCCTCCACTTCTCCCGCTATTATCCAAATTATAAATATAACAAACCCCCAACACCAATTGAGACACTCCAGAATGCCTACCGGAGGGCAAGGAAAAAGTTGAATTATGTCTATCTGGGAAATGTTCCCGGTGAAGAGGGCTCAAATACCTGCTGTCCGAATTGTGGTAATCTTTTGATTGAGAGATTGTATTTCCGTTCCCTGATAAAAGGACTAAAAGATTCACGATGTGAAAAATGCGGCGAAAAGATAAATATAATTAGATAGAAAGGAGGCTTTTTAATGGCGGCAAGGAGAAATTTAAGGACGGTCATTTTGGGGATATTGATTGGTGGAATAATCGGTTCCGCACTCTCCTATTTACTTTATGGACTATTTCCAAAAGGACCGGTTAAGGGATTTTTCTTTAATGCATTGAAAATTGGCTTTTCTACATTCCACATAAACCTGGGATTTATTTCTATATCCTTCGGACTGTTCTTAAACATCACTGTTCTGACCGTGGTCTTTATATTTTTAATGATTTACTTGCTTCATAAATTATAAAAAGGAGACCAAATGGAATATTTTTTGAATGACGAAGAGAAGGCATTAAAAGAAAAGGTCCGTAAGGTTGCTGAAGAGATTATCCTGCCGGCCCGGGATGAACTTGACCGTAATGCCGAATTCCCCAAAAGTATCATTCAAAAAATGGCAGAAGAAGGATTGTTAAGAATCTTCATTCCTAAAGAGTATGGCGGGACCGGGGCAAGGATTATGGATATGGCTATTGCCTGTGAAGAGGTAGCAAGGGTCTGTGCCGGAGTTGCTACTGCCTATGCGGTTGGTGCCCTGGGTTCAGGACCAATTATTTACTTTGCCTCTGAGGAGCAGAAGAGAAGATATCTTCCCAAGATTGCCAGTGGTGAATTGCTCTGTGCCTTCGGGCTCACCGAGGCACAGGCCGGAAGTGATGTTGCAAATATTCAGACCACCGCGCGCCGGGAAGGAGATTACTACATATTAAATGGCGTCAAACAGTTCATTTCCAATGGAAGTATTGCGGATGTCTATGTGGTGCTTGCCTCAACCGATAAATCACGCGGGGCAAGGGGAATTTCGGCATTCATCGTTGAGAAAGGCATGCCCGGGTTTGAATTTGGCAAACACGAGAATAAGTTGGGTATTAGAACATCCACGACCACGGAACTTGTCTTTTCTGACTGCCGGGTTCCCAAGGAAAATTTGATGGGCAAAGAAGGAATGGGTTTCATCTATACAATGAGAAACTTTGACCGAGCCCGACCAGGAGTTGGGGCGATAGGACTGGGCATTGCCCAGGGTGCCTATGAGCAGGTCTTAAAATTTGCGGCCGCAAAAAATCTCCTTGGTAATCAGTATATTCAGCGCAAGATTGCTGATATGGCGACCGAGATTGAAGCGGCGCGGGCTTTGATTTACGCCTCGGCACGCTCAATTGATTCGGGAATAAAAAACACCACAAAACCCGCCTCATTCTCCAAACTCTTTCCTTCTGATATTGCCATGAAGGTTACCCTTGAAGCAATTGAAATTATGGGTCCCTATGGATTATTGAGAGAATACAATATTGAAAAGATGCTCCGCGATGCCAAAATTACCCAGATTTATGAAGGGACAAATCAGATTCAGCGGGGTCAGATTGCTTTGGAAATAATTCGGGAAGCAGGATACAGAAAGGAGTAAAATGGAACTCAGTAAAGAGGCAATATTATTACAGAATGAAATAAGAAAATTTGCCCGAGAGGTAATTGCCCAGAAGGTTGACGAGTTTGATAAGCAGGGTGTGTTTCCTGAAGAAGATTTGAAAAAAATTTCAGAGCTGGGCATATTCGGTGCCTGTATTCCGGAAACTTATGGTGGTTTTACCCTTGATACAATTTCATTGCTTGTCTGCATTGAAGAGATAAGTCGGGTCTCGCCATCAATTGCCCTGGTTCTTATCGCACACAATATTCTCTTCTCGTTTCCAATTTCAAAATTCGGTAGTGAAGAACAGAAGAAAAAGTATCTCATTAGGGCATCCACCGGCGAGACAATCGGTGGTTATGCCGAATTTGCGACCAATGAATTGAAGATTCAGGAAGAAGATGACTGCTATATAATTTCCGGGCGAAATGAGATTTTATTGAATGGAGTTGCCAATGGACCATTTGTAATATTTTTTGAGAATAAAGACGGGTTTGATGTTCTGATTATTGATGATTCAGTTAATGGCGTGATAAGAAATAGAAAGGAGAATATTATAGGGATGCATTCAGGTGGTATTACCGAAGTTGTTTTTGAAAATACCCGGATTCGGAAACAGAATCGCATTGGCGGTGGAGGTGCAGGGAAGATAATTATGGAGGAAGTTAAATCCCTTGCCAACTTGGGATTTTCGGCATTAAATTTGGGGATTTGTGAAGGCAGTATGGAAAATGCAATAAAATATGCCAGGGAGCGCGTGCAATTTGGTGAACCGATTATCAATTTTGGAATGGTCAGGGAGATGATTGCTGAGATGATAATAAAGATTGAAGCAATGCGCCTTTTAATTTATGATGCGGGAATTTCCAGGGATACAAATAAAGATTTTTTGCGCACTGCCGCAATTGCCAGGTATTTCAGTAACCAGAGTGTTGCCGAGATTACCACAAACGCAATACAGGTCTATGGCGGATATGGATATATGAAGGATTATCCGGTTGAGAGATATTTCCGGGATGCCCAGGTCTCAAGGGTTTTGTGCTCCTCCAATGTGGAAAATAAAGAGTTTATTCTCCAAAAGACAATTTAATCTGATATAAATTCATTAGAGTTTCTGAGTTCGTTCGGCAAAAATTTATTTTTTTGCATCTAACTTCAGTCCGTAAGAGGTAAGTTTTTCCCAAAAGATGGAGTAGCGAAACTTGTTTCGCACCAAAAAACACAGACCAGGGTCTGCTACTCCAAAAACCATAAAGATAATTGGGGAGAAAATAAACTGTTACAATATGTATTTTTGGGGGGTGTGTAATGAGACAATTTTCAATTTTTGCAATAATCTTTTTATTTTCTTTATTAAGCTGTGGAGATAAAGAGCCTCCGTTGGTTGAGATTACCAATCCTGTGGATGGTAGTTATGTCAGTGGCAATGTATTAGTAACGGCCGAGGCGACTGATAATAAGGGGGTTGACAGTATTGAAATTTACATTGATCGTTCTCTAATTGCAGGCTCTGCGAAATCTTATGCATATTATTTTTGGAACACAGAATCTTTACTTCATAATTCTATCCATCGCATCAGCGCGTTAGCACTTGACCATTCAGAAAATATCGGATATGGAGATACAGTTGAAGTCATCATCCAGCACTTGGGGAGTCTTAAATGGCGTTATCGGTATGAATATACTTATGGAACCGATACCAATATTGCAAAAATAAATTCTTCCCCGGTAATTGGTTTAGACGGAACAATATATTTTTGTGCAACAGCTGAATCGCCGCCCTTTCCCCCTCCGGGTTTTTTGTTTGCTTTAAATCCAATCGGAACTTTGAAATGGAGTTGTCCTATATTGGGGGATTTTCAATCTTCTCCTGCAATAGGTGCTGATGGCACAATCTATATCCAAACCGCAAGTGGTAGTAGTGGATATGGCTTTCTTAATGCTATCTCCCCGGATGGGATATCAAAATGGTCTTATACAATAGGACAGGGCGGACCCAGTGAGCCTGCGGTGGCCAATGATGGCACAATATATGTGGCTGGCTTTGCTGATAGTAGTTTACATGCAGTCAATTCCGATGGCACATTAAAATGGCTTTTTAGGACCCAGGGATATGTTTCAAACTCTCCATCGGTCGGTTCTGATGGCACAATCTATTTTGGTTCTAACGATCGCTACTTTTATGCATTAAACCCGGATGGCACATTAAAATGGCAGTATTATGTAGAGTATAATCCTACTTCCTCGGCAGCAATTGGAGAAGGAGGAACAATTTACTTTGGGGCTGGTTATTATCTTTATGCACTAAATTCAGATGGCACATTAAAATGGCGCTACCAGGCGGGAGGTGTAATACCCAATGAACCGGTGCTTGATGTTGATGGGACGATTTATTTTGGAACAGAAGATTATAAACTTTACGCACTAAACCCGCAAGGAAAATTAAAATGGCAATTCAAGACAGGAAATGTTATACATACTACACCAGCAATAGGCGGAGATGGCACAATATACTTTGGTTCAGACGACGGCAATCTCTATGCCTTAAACTCAGATGGTGCTGATGTGGCATTATCAAACAGATAATGCAATACAATCCTCACCCGCAATTGGTTTTGATGGAACAGTCTATTTTGGCTCTGGGGATGGTTATTTGTATACCTTATATGGTTCTGTAACTCTTGCTAATACACCCTGGCCAAAATTTCGTTGTGATTTAAAAAATACCGGTCGGGCTGGCGGAAATTAGAAATTGTTCGGTAACTAACTGGCGATGATTATATTTATTTAGTAACAGTTTAGTTTCTTCCAAATTATCTTTATTTTTGGGAGTTCTTTGGTGGAAACAAGTTTCGCTACTCCCTTATTTTTTGATAAAACTCTCTCTTTATATTCATTTTGCTGAACCTTGCCCTGAGTCAAGTTCAGGGTCTCTATTTCCGCATCTATTCGTTTTTTATTAAACCCTGAAATACCCTGTGAAACGAGCCTGGCGCCAGACCGGGGTTCAGGGGATGATTCAGGGTGACCGGACAGGTGAAAAATTAGGAAAAACTTGACTATTACCCGAAGCCGGACTTCCACCCCGAATTATACATACTATTTTTGGTAAATTTTGTCCAAATGCAATCCTGGAGTGGAGTTGCGTCATTTTTTAAGCACAAAATTTTTTGACACCCTGTTTTTTTTCTTTGGGCTTCTCACCTTAATCCTCTCAGTTGCATTTCCTTTGTCAGTAGCGAGTAGCAAGTAGAGAGTAGAAAGAATTTTAATTCTTTTTTTGCTACTTGTTACTTTCTACTTTTTCTACTAAAATGAAGGGAAGGGTGAGGGGACACTCTGTTTTTTTCCTTTTTGTCATTGCGAGGAGCCCCGCACATTTTGTCATTGCGAGGCAACTTTAGCTGCCGAAGCAATCTCATCTGTTCCACTGTCCTTGCGAGTCCTCGCCCATTATCAATGGGCAGGACGAGGCAATCTCAAGACAGGCTCGGAACAGGCTCCGGAATCTCATTCGTTATCGCACAGTTCAGAGATTGCCACGCCCTCGCCTTTTGCTCGGACTCGCAATGACTTTTAGTATGAATAATCCGGGCTAAATCCATACTTTCTTCTTCAACCAGTTACTAATTTCAAAATTTTTTCCTTCTACTTGCTACTCTCTACTCGCTACTATCTCCAGAGACAGTAATTTAGAAGTTGTGATTTTGGATTTGTTTGGAATTTGGTACCTGGAATTTAGGATTTTGTTTAAGATACGGACTTCGTAACCGTCCAACGATAAACGATTTTTCTTATTACCCCTTATCACTCTTCATAACTCTTTTGAATTTTTGGTCTTCTCGCAACTGTCTATTGACAGAGGGATTAGTTTAGATATAATTGAATATGGAAATTGCAATAAGGCTATTAGGTATAGGTGTCACACGCCTCGGGGATTGTCCTTGCCTATATCTGGAATAAATTAAAAAGGACGTGGTTTCAGGGGAAGAATTCCCCTGATGATGTTCAAGTAAAGGAGGATTAAGGGGGATTTAGGGGGTTTTCTTGGACACACAAATTGATTTGCTTTAAACCAATCTCCAAGATTTAGATAATGGATTCACAAGAAATTAAATCCCATCTTGCCCGAACCTGGCGTCCATTCTTTGGTCGCTTTGGAAGATTCCTGCCAATTCAGGAACTGGCAATCCCTCATATCCTTAATGGAGAAAACATAGTAGTGATTTCACCGGCCGCGACCGGAAAGACCGAGGCCGTGGTTGCACCAATCCTGGAGAAAACCCTTAATGAAGACCATAATGGTTTAATGGTTTTATACATTACACCAACCCGGGCACTGGTCAACGATTTATATAGAAGGCTTGAAGAGCCGGTCCAGAGTCTAAATTTGACCATCGGTAGAAAAACCGGTGATAGACCCAAGATAGACCCTAAAAAAATTCCCAATGTCCTTTTGACAACACCCGAATCTTTTGATTCACTCCTTTCCCGCCTGCCCAGAATGTTTTTGACCCTCAAATTTGTTATCCTTGATGAAATCCACCTTCTTGACAATACCCCCCGGGGCGACCAATTGAGGATTCTCCTGATTCGTTTGAGAAAAATACTACAGAAAGAAAATCGCCAGATTCAATATTGTGCACTTTCCGCAACTATTGATGACATAAATCTTGGTGAACGGTATTTTCCAGATCCCAGGGTCTGCATTCTGAAGTCAAACCGGGAGATTGAATATCTTCTGATTCCGGAAAAGAACTTTGTCAATGAAGTCCTTAATATCTTCATAGAGCAAAGAATCAAAAAGGCACTGGTCTTCTTCAATGCCCGGAGTCTGGCGGAATCTTTCTCACAGAAATTCAGCCGTCCACCATTTGAGAATCGGGTTTTAGTCCATCATGCGAGTTTGCCCCGTGCCCGGCGCGAGGAGACCGAAAGGGCAATGAATCAACTTGACCGGGCAATACTTTTGGCAACTTCAACCCTGGAACTGGGTATTGACATTGGTGATGTTGATGGGATTGTCCTTTTTAGGCCGCCATATAATATTTCCTCATTGCTACAGAGAATCGGACGGGGAAACCGAAGAACCAGCCGATTGTATGCGATTGGTGTCTATTTGAACAACTGGGAAAAGGTTCTATTTGAAACATTCTTTGAGTGTGCCAGGCAGGGACTTTTGTATGAAAAGAGGTATCAACCTTCATTATCGGTAATTCCCCAGCAGATATATTCTTATCTATATCAGAGAAGGAGAATCGGCACAACCTTAAATAATCTATTTCAGGTATTCTCTCCCCTCTATCCTTCGGAAAAAATTAAACTTGTATTCGGGAAGTTGCTCAGCGAGGGGATTATCAAAGAGACAAAGTCAGGAATCTACCATCTTACAGATAAATTAGAAAACAAAATCACCTACGGTAAGATTCACTCCAACATCTCGGAGAAATCTTTTGGGGAATATGATGTCTATGATATTAACCAGGGTAGTTTAATTGGCCGAATCTATTATCTCCTTGATAGATTTATATTGGGCGGAAGGTGCTGGGAAAAGGTAAAGGTTTTGGAAAAGGAGAAGAAGGTCTATGCCCGCTTTATTGGTGAGGGACCAGAGTTTTCAAAGGTCTTTGAGGGTAAAGGGGCAGGAAATTATAATTATCTCCTCTCGGTCGTTTTGAAAAAGCAGTTCTTTCCGGATTTAAAAGAACTTGAATTTCCCTTTTTCTATGACGGTAAAAAGACCTACATCTTCCATCTCTTTGGTTTGCTTTATGGGTTCATAATCGCTGAATCTCTTTATGAAGAAGGCATTGATGCAGGCGATATTGAGGGAAAGGTTTTGGTCCTCAATAACTTTCAGATGCCGGATGATAAATTTCCGATTCCAAAAGAGGATTCAATAAAAAGGGTGCTTAAGGAGAATATTGTAAAACTTGAAGATGCCTTAGGAAGCGGTGCCTTTTTCTATGACCTACCCGTTGAACTTCAGATTGAAGACCATTTCTTAAATTTAAACATTCCGGACTTTCTTGAATTCCTCTTCCAGATAAAACTTGTTGAATTAAAGGTTGAAGAATTGAAAGGCGTAATTTCTGCCCTCGGTTAAATTATATCCCTTGACAAATTAAAAAATTTGAATATAATAATTCGTATGATTAAAAATTTTAAGAATAATGGCGTTATTTATTGCGAAAATTTAACAAAGATTTATAAGAATAAGAAGCAAGAAGTCAGGGCGATAGATGGTATCTCTTTTGGTTTGAAAAGGGGTGAAATCGTCGGTTTTTTAGGTCCAAATGGTGCAGGCAAGACCACGACCATTAAATGCCTAAGTCGCTTAATAAACCCCACTCAAGGCAGAATTTTTATTGATGGTGTTGATGTTATCAAAAAGCCGAACTTTGCCTATGAAAAGATTTCTGCAGTCCTTGAAGGGAATCGGAATATCTACTGGCGGATGAGCACAAAAGAGAACCTTGAATTCTTTGCCAGCCTTATGGGTTATTCACCAGGAGAAGTCAGGCATCGGATAGATGAACTAATTGAGACCTTTGGTCTAAAAGAGAAGACAGACACCGAGGCACGTTTCCTTTCCCGGGGAATGCAGCAGAAACTTGCGATTGCCTGTGCCTTGATAAAAGATACTGATATTTTACTCCTTGATGAACCGACGATTGGTCTTGATGTAGAAACAACCTATGAGGTGAAGGATTTGTTAAGAAAAGAGATTGCCCACAAGGGTAAGACAATCCTTTTGAGCTCACACAATATGAGAGTGGTTGAGGATACTTGCGAACGGGTGATTATTATAAATAAAGGCAAAATCATTGCCGATGAAGAAATTAAAAAACTCAAGGAATTTTTTCAAGTAAACTCATACAGATTTGAAATAGCCGGTAGAGTTGACGATGGATTAAAAGAAGAATTTTCTAAAAGGTTTCTTGGTGCGAAATTATCATTTGATGGCGCAAACACTTTGATTGATGTTGACCTGAAAGACTCTATGAAGATATATGAAGTGCTGGAAATTCTTAAGGCAAAAAATCTCAGGTTATCAGGGATTCAGAATATTGAACCTGATTTTGAGGAAATATATTTAAAATTGGTGAAAGATGAGAAATAGGCATTTAGCACTTTTCTGGGGAATCTTTAGAAAAGAGTGGATAGAATTAAAAAGGTATCCATTCAACACAATCTCCGGTGTAATTACTGTTTATTTGATATTTCTGCTTTTCTTTTTTGGATACAATTTTCTTGGTGGGAATCTATTGTCCGGTGCCAAGACCCTTGAGGCATTTATCGTTGGATTTTTTATCTGGACCTATGCAGTTGGTGCCTACAGTGTGCTTGCCTGGGGGATTACACAGGAGGCGAGGTCAGGAACCCTTGAGCAGTTGTATATGACACCGCTGGGATATGATACAGTTGCTATATATTCAGCCATTGCCAGTCTTTTCTGGAATCTTGCCTGGGTAGTGCCTATTCTTTCATTGATGATGATTACGACAGGTAGATTTCTACATTTTGATTTGATTACCCTGATTCCGCTTCTTATCCTCACCATTGCCTGTGGATATGGCATTGGGTTTATTATTGCCGGTCTTGGTCTTATCTTTAAAAAGATTCAATCATTCTTCCAGATATTACAATTCATCTTTGTTGGATTTATTGCCCTGCCGGTTGAAAAATATCCCTTATTTAAATTGTTACCATTTACCCTCGGTGCGAAACTCATTGGTAAAAATATGATTAATAAAATCTCTATATTTCAGATGAATTGGGCTGATTTACTCATTTTATTATTTGTCGCATTTTTCTATTTTGCATTGGGATTTACAATATTTAAACTATGTGAGAGGGTTGCTAAGGATAAAGGGCTTTTGGGACATTATTAGGTGAAACTTTTTTGACAGAATTTGCGTAATACATTTTGATTAGAAGATAATAAGGCTCAAAAGGGCTAAAGAAGGCTAATGGGCGACAAGAAGGGGTGAAGAGGGCACAAGAGAGGGTAAATAAGGGTAAAGAGGGGAAAATCGGGAAACGTTTACCGTTAACCGTGCACCGAAAGGAAGTGCCAAGGTAAAGGAAACCCTTAATCACCCCTTATCACCCTTGATAACCCTTTATAACCATTATGAATTTTTAGATGTTGGAAGTTAGTTGAAGAAGTGAGTATGGAAGTTGGAAGTTTGAAAAATGTTTGTCAATCCGCCAAGCAGTGTGGCGGATAGCGGTAAAATCTAACTTCTTATTTCTAAATTCCATACTCACTTCTTCACCAAATTACTAATTTCAAGATTTTTCTCGCTACTTGCTCCTCTCTACTCGCTACTAAAGATAGAGGGGTAAAGAAGGGAATATCGTGAAACGTGTAACGTGAAACGTGAAACGGAAAAATAAAAAGGCTCAAAAAGGCGATAAGAAAGGGGTAAAGAAGGGAATATCGTGAAACGTTTACCGTGAACCGTGTACCGAAAGGAAGTGCAATGGAAAGGAAACTCGTGATAACGTCGAGTAGAAGCCATTTCGACCTTTCGGTTATAGACCTCCCTCACAGAACCGTGCTTGTAGATTTCCCCCCCCACACCGCTCTTCAAGAAGACCTCCTTGCCCACTGACGAGCAAGTCACTGGATTAGGTTTTGTTGACAACCGAACTCCAGTTCCAAGTCTGGCGGTTGTGTCCCCTTCCAGTGGTCTTCTTGTAAGCCCCATCGCTCCACAGACGTTACTCGCTTCACCGCTACTATGGGCTTACCTGCCTGTGCTACGGCAGACAGGTCCGACTGCCATAATGTCAGCAGTATCGCGCTATTTTTTAAGCCCAGAATTTTTTGACATTCTGTTTTTTTCACCTTTGGACCCCTCACCTTAATCCTCTCCCCGTTTTAACGGGGAGAGGGAAGAGTGAGTGGACACTCTGTTTTTTTCTTTTTGTCATTGTGAGCGTAAGCGAAGCAATCTCATTTGTTATCGGTCATTTCAGGGATTACTTCGTCGGTTGGTTCCTCACAAGAACAGATGGGATTGCTTCGCCCGCCTTCGGCGGGCTCGCAATGACAGAAGGAGTAAGGCGGGCTCGCAATGACTTTTAGTATGAATAATTCGGGTTAGAGGTCTTCCAGAAAAACAAACTATGGTTCGCGGCGAATTGCTAAAATCCTTACAGGGTGTCGCTACTACAATCCCTTAGATTTTAAGGTCTTTGAGTTTATCCAGATAGATATCAAATTTGATAAATCCATTTTTCCCAAATATTTCCCCCATCAATGAAAAAGATTAGAAGCATAATGGATATTACAGAGAGAATCAGGATAATCCATATTTTTTTTCATTTAGTATTTTATTTGCTGGAATCTTCTTCGTTTTCAGAAAATTCCACAAATAGTTTAGTAGCCTTTCCTTTTATTGATGGTCGCGCAAGGTATTTGCCCTTTAAATAATTCTCAAGGAGTGTATCGCGCTTTGGGGCAATAGAACCACCAGTGGCAACCCCGACCACCTGACCCGTAGAATCAATAATCGCCCGCACAATCCTTTTACGGGAAGGTTTTAGTTCTTCTGAAGGCGGTTCTTTCCCCGCCATTTTAGAGACTTCCGTCATTGGTTTCTCTTCTTCCCCGACGGAACTTAATTTATCCCTCATTTGAGAGTAGGAAGTTTGTGTTAGTTTTGAAACCCCATCTTTGGGCAGGGAAATTTCTACCGCCAATTCCTTTTCTTCAGTTTTGATTTCTTCCCAACCTACCCGATATTCCATTCCTACAATTTTAATAGGCTTTTCATAAAATAAAATAATAAACAAAAAAACTGCGACTGCAGGAACCAATACCGATAACCAGGATAAGAAATGTGGATGTTCTGACTTTTTGATACTCGCCATTACACGTTTGTTAAGATTAAATACAAAATCACTTGAGGGCTCAGGAATTTTTCTTTCTTTCAGATATCCATCAATTGTCTTAAATTCTTCAATCTTTTTTGCACATTCCCTACAGACCAGGAGATGCTCTTTCACCAGATTTCTGTCTTTTTCGTTAAGTTCATTATCAAGATAGGCACTTAACAGTTCTATCGGAAGGTCATGTTCTTTTCTTTTTGGGGTATTTTCTAAATTATTGGGTTTCATAAAATATTTCTCTCAATTTTTCTCTTGCCCGGGCAAGTCTGGACATCACTGTTCCCTTTGGAATCTTTAATATTTTGCTGATTTCATCGTAGGAAAGTTCCTCTTCAATCCGCAGAATTATAATTGTCCTGTCTTTTTCAGGTAGTTTTTCCATTGCCCTTGAAATTCTTTCCTTTAGCATCTTATTCCTTATCATCTCCACCGGGTCATCCTTTTCATCTGCCTTATGATTTCCTATCCATTCTATTGATTCCGGTTGTTTTTTCCTTTCCCTTTTTATAAAGTTTATCGCCTGATTTATCGCAATTTTTGAAATCCAGGGTAAAAAGGGCATACCCGATTTAAAATCCTTTATTGACCTGTATACCTTTATGAAAACTTCCTGGGTCAAATCCTCGGCATCGTCCCGATTACCAACAAACCGGTAAACTACTCTATAAACAAGCATTTTATAGCGCTCAATAAGCGGCGAGAATGCCTCAACTTCACCCTTCTTTGTCTTTTCAATCAAAATCTCATCGCTCTCATTATTAAAATACACAAACCATCCTGTTTTATTCCCTAAAAATTTAAAATTCCAAAGGGCATTTTATCCAATGGGCATTAGGTCGCCTTATTTGCAAGTCGGGACTGAAAAGTCCCTCCTACTTGACGATTAAAGTCCCACCTCCACTTCGTAAGTGGAGGTAAAAACCCTATGGAATTTCATAACTTTTTGCCTATGTTTTTTAAACCTTGTCTCCACTTACGAAGTGGAGGTGAAAATTATCTCACTTCTCTTCCTTTAATTTATATCCTTCTGGAATTTCAAAAACCTTGTCACTTATTGGCACGGTTGTAATTTTCGTTATCTCTGATTTTGTCTTTATAGAAAAACCCTCCTCCATTGTAAGAGATAATTCAGTCTCCAGCGGAAAGCCTTCTATTTCAGAAATCTTTTCCCTAAACTGGCGGAATGATTCCTTATCAATACCCATCATCGGACCCTGAAGCATACCCATTCCTGCCCCGGTAAATTTCTCATTAAATCCTACAATCTCATCATACCCGGGAATATCCTTACCCACCCACATCGTCTGAATAAGAGTGGCATTGCCTTCTGATGACTTTACCTCCATATTCACCACATACTTCTCACACTCAGTCTTTAGAATTGTCTTTTTGTCATTAAATTTTTCCACTTTTATATTCAAAGGCAGGGTTGTATCAATTTCTATGGTATCAGCAAGATTCTCGGAAAGTCGTAATTCTGTATACTCCTTTTTTCCTTCGTCCAGAACCCAGATTACATTCTTGTCCAGACGCACGATTGAAATATTTTTTATTTCACCAAGGACAGGATGCTGGGTAATCACCTCGGTGCGCATAAATTTCCCCTTTATAAAATTGCGAATCAATGACTCACTCTTTCCCATACCCATCATCCCTTCGGTTGTGGTAACCATTTCATACATCACATCACCGTAAAGAAAGTAAAAAATCAATAGCCAGAATAGCGCAATCTTTTTTGATGGCATTTATCCTCCTTTCCAACAATTATATAAAATTTTTTAAATAAATCAAGCACAAAATTGCTCAGGGTATTGATAGATTCCATTTTTTTTATATAATTAGAATAGTTCCCGAGTCGGAAGTCGGGGAAGGAGGCAACAATGAAATATCTTGGGGCACTTGCGTTATTACCGATGATTGCTTTCACGGCAAACTGCTTTATCTGGGACTATCCCGATACTGATTATATCTATGACCCTGAGGCTGGAATGACCATTGATGATACCTATTGGTTAAGACAGGCATTAACCACACTCGGGCATACATTCGTAATGGATACTATGCTTCCCTCAAACATTACACCCTATCAGGTATTCTTTGCGATGTGTGGCTGGTATGATTGCTGAGGAGACTGCCAGCTGACTCAGGTTGAGCAGCAAATTCTCGTTGATATCTTAAATGCCGGGAAGGGATTGTATATAGAGAATCCTGACCTTGGATATGCCCACAGCGGGACCCTGCTTTATCAGATGCTTGGTGCAACTTATCTCGGGGATGGCTATGGTTATACAACAGGGAATGTCCAGTCAGCAGCCGGACAACCGGGCACCTTTGTCGCCGGTATGAGTTATAACTATATGTATCAGCAACCGCCGGATAACTATGTTGACTACATCGGCTCAAATGGTGGAACAATTCTCTTCCGTTCCCAGGAAAATTACGGCCGGGTGATATGCTATGCAGGTCCCAATAACTTTTATCGCTCAATCTATTCCACATTTAATCTCGGTGCATTGCGCAATGGAGCAAATACTAAACTCCAGTTGGTTGATAAATATATGGCATACCTGCTGGAAACAAATGGGGTGGGTGAATCAAATTGCAATATAATAGGGAAATTTACGGTATATCCGAATCCGGCAAAAAATGAGATTCACTGTGATTTTACATTGGATAGAATTCAGCGGATAAGAATAAAGATTTACGATGCTTGTGGTAGAATTGTCCGTAATCTTCTGGACAGGGAATTGGATAGGGGATTCCATCAAATCTCTTGGGACCGACGTGATGATGGGAGAAAAATTGCCGGCAGCGGAGTATATATTATTACGCTTGAAACTGAGGCCGAAGTTTTAACAAATAGACTTGTGCTTATAAGGTAGTTTGGGACATTCCATCCAGCCCCCGCTTCAGTGCGGGGGCTTTGATTTTTATTTTATATCAATAAAAGAATCATTTCCATTACGACCATAAAGAGGGAGAGAATGAGAAAACTGATTGAGAGGTCCTGCCTTGCCAACCCCTTTATCGGATCAATCAACTGGATATTCAAACTGCTCATTGCTTCTCTGCTAATGACTTTTAGGTTACCCTCTTTAGATGCCACATTTACTGCAATAGTTTCGCCCGAGATTGTATAAAAACCGGGTCTGGTAAATTTTTCACCCCTGAAATATTCACCATCAGGACCAATTATTATCTTTGTGGTATCTACTACATCACCAACCCAAAATTCGTTGTCAAAATTTTGGTTTATTATACCATAAATCAGGCGATGAATGAGAGGAACAAAGACGGGATGGAACATAATATCCGTGTTTTCTTCGGAAAAATTCGTGGCAAAGACTAAAAGATTTTTGTTATTTACAATCAATGGATAGTCGCCAATCAATCTTGCCCGAATTTTAACTTGAGTGGATATTTCAAAAAAGTTAAAGAATTTGATATTTTTAAATCCCGACACCTCCTTGAAGATATTAAATGGTGGATAATCAAAGTCAAGATATTTAATGGTTGCATAACCCTGCGGGGTTACCTTTTTTTGAATTTTTATATCATAATTTTTAAGGAGTTTTCTCAAATTGTCACCCGCTGTTTCGCCGGGCAAAAAAATAATTCCCGTATTTCTTTTGGCGAGAAAATCGCTTAATTTCATTGCATCATTTTCTGAAATATCCGATATTCCATTCAGAATTATGACGTTGAATTTCCTTAAATCTACCTGCCTTATTGTATTTGCCACACTGACCTCAACGGGTGAGAAAATCCGAATTGATGGTTTTAAAGCCGAAATTAAATACTGGTTTATTTCCCCAACCAGAAGTATTTTTAATCTACCCGGAATGGATTTTGAAAAAAAGTATAAATTGTCAGCCATCAGACTGTCTTCAATAAAATGTATGACCCCTTTTTTAATTCCGGCAGGCACGGTAAGTTCAACACCCACACTGCCTGCCGGGGGTATATCACTTTCTTTCTGGATATTAAAATCACCGGACTGAAGATTGACCGTCCCCCGACAAGGGGAAGGAGAAAAATTTCTTATATTAACCACAAGTTGATAGTAATTTGTTGACGGTGCAAAAGGGTCTTTTAAAGAAACCCTTTCAATTCCGATATTGGTGCCATTGGGAATTCTCACGACAAAGAATTTCTTTACGTTTAGGGGTGCCAGTTCTTCAAATATCAACTCCTGGGCATCACCAATGTATAAGTATTCTAACGGATAGCGCATATTCTTGGGTGGAAATCTTCTTAATATTTCTTTTAATCTTCCTGAATCGTAAGAGAGTTTTATCTCTTTTATCATTTTCAGGGCATTATCTCGGTTGGTCCAGAATGGTTCTTTTAAATTTTCATCCGGGCATAGAGGAAGGACAAAAAATTCACTTTGTGGTGAATACTGGTTTATAAACTTTTCCGCAGTCTCTACTGCCCTAAAGAAATTTTTGCCATATCCCATACTCCAGGAATTGTCAAGGATTAAATAGACCGAGGCAAGGCGATTCGGGGCAAAGAATTTAGACTTCAACTGAGGCCGGGATAAACCCAAAAATAGCCCGGCTACAAAGATGCACCGGCAGATAAGGATTAGAATTTCCTTCAGTTTTAACCATCTCAATCTCTTCTCCTCCGCAGTTTTCAAAAATTGAAGTGATGAAAAGGAAACCCTTTTCAATCTCTTGCGAAACCAGAAATGGATGATAATCGGAATTGAGATAAAAGAGAGACCAAAGAGAAAATGGGGATTAAGAAAGTTCATAAGAGTCTTGCCCGTTTCTGCAAAAATGCAAAGAGCCCCCGGTCATAAGGTGTATCGGTGCGCATCAGTTGATAATCAATATGGGCTTCAAGCATCCTTTTCTGATAATTGTTCAAAAAATCCTCAAATTTTTTCCGGTAGGATTCACGGATTGAATCGGGCTGGATTATCAGTTGCTCGCCGGTCTCCAGGTCTTCAAATATTGATGTTTCAAAAAATGGGAAGGTATGCTCTTTTGGGTCAATGACCTGAAAGACAATTATTTCGTGCTTGCGGGCGCGAAAGGAGCGGAGCGATTTCAAAACCTGTTCCGGGAAGTCAAAGAGGTCGGAGATGATAATCACCAATCCCCTCCGCTTTATCCGCTGGGCAAGTTCAAAAAGAACCCGGGATAAGGATGTTTCATTGCCCGCATTTGCCTTTTCAATTGTTTCAATAAGCCGGGTGAAATTTATCTTCTTTGCCGAAGGTGGAATAAAATCATTTATCTTTGTATCAAAGGTAATTATTCCAACCCCATCCTTCTGTTTAAAAAAGAGATAGGCAAGGCAGGCACTCAAAAATTTTGCATATTCTAATTTTGTAATTTTTTCTCCATATCCCATTGAACCACTCTTGTCCAGAAGAATATAGCCCCGGAGATTTGTTTCTTCCTGATATTCTTTAATATAAAATCGGTCGCGCCGGGCATAAACCTTCCAGTCAATTCTCTTGGGCTCGTCTCCCAGGATATAGGGACGGTAATCCGCAAATTCCTGGGAAAAGCCCTTAAATGGACTATGGTGAAGACCGGTTAAAAATCCTTCAACCACAAGTTTTGCCCTCAAGTCAAGGTTTGAAATGCGGGCAAGAACCTCGGGGTCAAGATATTTTTTCTTTTCCATTTAGGAAAAATTGATAGGTCTTTGCAATGCCATCCCTTATGGAAACTGTTGGTTTCCAGTTCAACAGTCTCTTCGCCTTTGAATAGTCAAGGATATTTTTGAATACCTCACCGGGGATTGGCGGGCGATGTTCATATTGAATATCTCTATCTGTTACAATTTTTAAAATCTCAATCAAATCATTAACGCTGGTCCCAATATTTGTCCCAATATTGAATGTCTCGGAAATAGAATCAAGGGCGAGGATATTTGCCCTCACTACATCATCCACAAAGACATAGTCACGAATCTGATTTCCATCACCATTTATGTAGCATTTATCATTATGTAGAATTTGCTTGATAAATATTGAAATGACACCCGCCTCACCCTTGGGAATCTGTCTTGGCCCGTAGACATTGCTATAACGGAGGATTACATAATCAAAGTTATAAAGACGGGCGAAGACTCTTATATAATTTTCCGTGGCGATTTTTGCAACACCATAGGGTGAGAGGGGAATTAGAGGGAAATTTTCGGTAATGGGAAACTTCTTCGGTTCCCCATAAATTGCCCCGCCACTTGAGGCAAATATGAACCGTTTTATTTTATATCGGGCTGAGAGATTAAGAAGATTCAATGAGCCGAGAATGTTAACCCGGGCATCAAATAAGGGATTGGCAAGTGAAGTCCGGACATTTATCTGTGCCGCATGGTGATTAACAATTTCAAATTTATGTTTTTTGAATATTTCTTCTATTTCTAAAACACAGATGTCCTGTTTATAAAATTGGGCACCCGAGTTTAAATTTTTAATATCACCGGTTGACAGGTCATCAATGACCACAACCTGATGACCCATCTTGAGATAGGCATCAACAATATGTGAACCAATGAAACCCGCCCCCCCGGTTACCAGAATCCTCATAAAGAATTATATCCATCCCCGAGATTAAGTCAATGAAAATATATCCTTCGCATACCTTGACAGGAAGGTATCATTTAGTATACTAAAATGTGACCTTTGAGCGGATAATTCTTTTTATTGGATTTATCCTCTTTTCAATAATCTATTTTCTCTTTTATCCCCAGACCACCGGTATCGTTGATGAATCCGCATACCTTTCAATGGCCTGGACATTCCAGAAGGGAAATTTTTACTATAATCGGGTTGGCATCTCTTCGGCCCCGGCATTGATAATGATAAATGGAAATTCAATCTCAAGGTATCCTCCAGGAAATAGTGTTCTCTTAATCCCATTCACCCTCTTCAACTGGAAATTTGCATTCTTAAGGGGATACATTCTTATGGGAATTGGCTACCTCCTTTTTATAATTCTCCTTTCCCATTTCCATATTTCCGCTCTTTACGCCTTCCTCTTTTTATTCCATCCCACCCTTATTCTATACTCTCGCACCCTGATGAGTGACCTGCCGGCCTGCATCTTCTCGCTTTTGGGATTATTATTTTTCATAAAAAAGAAATACCTTATAGCAGGAATAATTTTGAGTCTTGGTTTTGCAATTCGCTATCCCCTATCACTGATTTCAATCAGTTTTGGGTTAATCCTTCTATTTCAAGGTCTAAAAAATTCTTATCTTCCATTTATCAAATTTCTGGTCGGCAGTCTTTTCGGACTCATTCCCCTTTTTTTGTATCATCTCTATTGCTTTGGCAATCTGACCGGCCCGATGTCGGCAAATATGATTGGCTTTTCTCTAAAAAACTTTCCTTTTATGGCTGGACAATTTTTGCTTTTCTTGAATATCCTCTATCCATTTCTCTTTTTCTTATCTTTTTTTACCCGGCTGAAAGAAAGATGGATTTTTATAATTCCCTCCCTTGTCTTTTTATTATTTTTTTCCTTCCAATACTTCATTGATACCGGTTCAAACTTCTTTGAATCAATTGTAATGGGCCAGAGATACATAGTGCCAATAATTCCCTACCTTCTCTTTCCCTATTTAGAGATACTCAATCGGATAAAGATAATAAATAAATTATTGATGGTGTTTATCCTTATACTTTTTATCTCAGGTATTGGTATAAACTACAAGCACCAGCAATTCTTAAGAAGGCAAATTTATTACCAGACTGAATTATATAGATTTACAAAGGATGCCGAATTGATTATCTGTAATAAAGATGTTTACGAATTGATAAATCCCTTTATCAAACCAGTAAAATGGATTTCCTTTGAAGACCAGGGGAAACCAATTTCTCTTGATGAATATAGAAACTCGGATGAAATTATTTATCTCGCCTGTCTGGCGAAAAATGAGAAGATGAAGGAGATATTCCAGGAGGTTCTCAATCAGTTTGAAAATGAAGAAGAATTTTATACCGAGACCAATCCATACTATTTTACCCTGTGGAAATTAAGAAGAAAAACTTTATAAATTCTCATTATTTTTTTGTGACTTTCTCCCTTGACAAAGGGGAAATATTGGATAAAATAGTAAAATTATCAAGGAGGTATGATGAGAAAGGTTTTGGTCTTAATGGCTTGCGTCTTAATTTTTATCGCCTGTGACTTCGCGAAGGAGTCGGTGAAGATAAAACCGGATATAGAGATTACTTACTTAAAGCCGGTTGCTGTCTATATTAGTCTTGATTCTTTAAGAGGTACCTCGGTTGCGATTGAGGAAATCCATTTTGTGCCTAAAAACTCTGTGGATTGCACGATTGATAGAATGCTCCTGGAATACTACTCAATGGATAGCACAAGATTCTTTGGTCCAATTCAGGTCCCGATCTATCTTAAAATAAAGGGAATTGTCAATCCTGAAGAGGTAGATACCACAAAACTTTTTGATGTTCAACTACCACTTGATACAGTTTTAAGTTATATGCTAAATCCCCAGAATCCCAGACTTGAGGCAAAGGCACTTTTACAATTCATCTCTTATGATGACTATGACGAAGGAACCTGTGATACTGCTACCTGCTGGTTTGGTTTTTATAGGACGCCATAGGAACCCTTAAAAAATTTCAGAGGGGACCAGGCAGGTCCCCTCTGAAGAAGAATCTATTTTTATAATTTAAATACCTTCTTTATTGCCGATTCAAATATATCAAGCCCGGTTTGCAGTTCTTCTTCGCTTATCACCAATGCCGGAATTATCCTCACCACACTCTCGCCAGCGCCGAGTAGCAGGAGTCCCTGTTTAAATGCCTCATAGATAACCGCATCCCTTTTGTCCTTTATCGGATTCTTTGACTTCCTATCCGAAACGAGTTCCACGCCAATCATCAAACCTTTACCCCGGACATCCCCAATAAACTCGTAATGTTCTTTTAATTCATTTAGTCTTTTTAAGGCAATCTCACCGAGTCTTGATGCATTTTCTATGAGTCCATTTTCCAATAACTCTATGGTCTTCAATGCCGCAGCACAGGAAACTGGATTTCCTCCAAATGTTGAGGCATGGGCACCCGGTGGCCAGGTCATCAGCCCGGCGTTGGCAACGCAAACGCCTAAGGGAAGGCCTGAGGCAATACCTTTGGCGATGCAATACATATCGGCCTTGGTATTAAAATGCTCAATTGCAAACATCCTGCCAGTTCTGCCCATACCAGATTGAACCTCATCATCAACCAGCAGAATATCATACTTTTTACCCAGATCGCGCAATGCCGGTAAAAATCCTGGAGGAGGAACAACATAGCCTCCCTCACCCTGAATCGGCTCCACAAAGATTGCCGAAATCTCTTCAGGAGGGGCAACCTTTTTAAAGACCACCTCATCAATATATTTTACGCACTCTAAATTACAGGATGGATAGGAAAGGTTAAATGGACAGCGGTAACAATAGGCATAGGGAACATGGGTCACATCAGGCAATAGGGGACCAAAATATCGGCGCTGACCTGCCTTTGATGAAGTTAGTGACAAAGCGCCGAATGTTCTTCCATGGAAGGCACCGGTGAAGGCAATGTATCTGGGTCGCCTCTTTTGATACCGAGCGAGTTTCATCGCGCATTCAATTGCCTCAGCACCAGAATTTCCAAAGAAAACCTTTTTATTCTTACCACCCGGGACAATTTCGGCAAGTTTTTCCGCAAGTTCAATTTGATATGGATAATAAAAGTCGGTCCCTGACATATGGATCAGTTTATCAGTTTGCTCCTTTATCACTTTTGTAATCTCGGGATGGCAGTGTCCGGTGGAGAGAACCGCAATGCCCGAGGTGAAATCCAGAAACTCATTTCCATCAACATCAGTGACCCAGACGCCCTTACCCTTTTTAATCACCGCAGGATAACTTCTCGTATATGAAGGAGAAATATACTTTGAATCTAACTTTAATAATCTTCTTGCCTCTGGCCCGGGCAATTCGCTAATAATTTTTGGCCTTTGAGTAGCCATAAAACTCCTTTCACTCCCCACTTCCTATATCATCAAATTAACAATTGATAACTGTTTAATTTTTTGCTCCCGTTTACTATTTTAGTATTAAGTAGAGAGTAGCAAGTAGCGAGATGAACATTTAAGCCTTTAAGCCTTTTAGCCATTTTTAGCCTTCTTTAGCCTTTTTGAGTCTTTTTATTTTTCGTTTCACGGTTCACGTTACACGTTTCACGATATTCCCCCCTCTTTACCCTTATTTACCCTTCTTCCCCCCTCTTTACCCTTATTTACCCTTCTTCACCCCTCTTTACCCTTTCTCGTGCCCTTTAGTCCTCTTTAGCCTTCTTTATTTAGGTATTTAGCCATTTTATTCCTTCCAGGTATCTATTTGTGCTTTTTGTAGCACACCGGAGTAATCAATATAGACGGTCTTTACCTCGGTGAATATTTCATAAGCAGTCCAGCCTCCTTCTCTGTGGCCATTTCCTGTGTTCTTCATTCCACCGAATGGCAGATGGCATTCAGCACCAATTGTTGGGGCATTGATATACACAATTCCAGTTTCGGCAAGTTCTATTGCCTTTTGAGCTTTATTTAAGTCATTTGTATAGATGCTTGAAGATAGCCCATAAGTTGTTCCATTCAAGATTTTTATCGCCTCCTCAAAATGCTTTGCCCTGATCACCGAAAGGACCGGTCCGAATATCTCCTCCTGGGCAATTCTCATCGTGGGCAAGACATCAATAAAGACCGTCGGTTTATAAAACCATCCCTTAGCACATTCGCCCTGTGTATATCTTTCGCCCCCGGTTAATAATCTTGCCCCTTCACGCTTACCAATTTCCACATAACTTGCGACTGTGTCAAGTTGTGCCTTGCTTACCAGTGGACCAACCTCAACCGATTCATCAAGTCCATTACCCAATTTTAATTTCTCAACTCTCGCCTTGAGCATCTCAATAAATTTATTATAAATTGGCTCTTCCAGGATTAATCTTGATGTTGCAGTGCACCTCTGGCCGGTTGTGCCGAATGCACCCCACAATACCCCTTCCAGTGCCAGTTCTAAATTGGCATCCGCAAGTACAACCTGACCATTTTTACCACCCAATTCCAGTGAGCATCTTTTTAAGGTCTTGCCACACACCTCCCCAATTCTCCGGCCGATTTCGGATGACCCGGTGAATGAAACACCAACAATATCCGGGTGGTTCAAAATCGCCTCGCCAATTTCACCACCTCCGCCATAGACGATATTCAAAACCCCTTCGGGCAGTCCTGCTTCATAGAGAACCTGAACCAGTTCACCGGCTGAGGCTGGAGTATCTGTTGCTGGTTTTATAACCGCGGTATTGCCACTTAATAGACAGGGGAAAATCTTCCAGGAGGGAATTGCCACTGGAAAATTCCAGGGTGTAATAAGTCCCCAGACACCTAAAGGGTCACGCCTTGTAAAACATATTTTATTGGGCAATTCAGAAGGAACTGAATAACCAAAGTATCTTCGTCCCTGACCAGCAGCAAATAGTGCGGTATCAATACCTTCCTGATAATCACCCCTGGTCTCTTTTATTACTTTCCCCATTTCTCTGGTCATCAATCTTGCGGCTTCTTCTTTTTTAGAAATCATTATCTCGGCTGCCCGGCGCATTATCTCAGCCCTTTTGGGAATCGGAATTGCACGCCATTTAGGATATGCCTTCTTTGCTGCCTCAACCGCAAGGTTCAGGTCTTCCGCATTGGATTTGGGGAAGATTCCGATTACTTCATCCCAGTTTGCCGGGTTTCTATCTTCAAAAGTCCGGCCTGATTTTGATTCCACAAACTTGCCATCAATAAAATTTTTATACTCCTTCATCTTATCTCCTTTCTTCACTTTTAGACAACTCATATTTTATTCAAAATTCTGCTTGAGTCAAGAAATCATTTGAATAGAGAACATTGACTGAATCCAGTTTGTAATTTTCACCAAATCAATTATTGAATGGCAAGATGTTTAAATCTTATAATCTCACCCATCGCCCCGATTTCTTCACCAAATATTATCACAATCCCAAGTATCTCAGGGATTTTCTGTGTGAATTCAAGGGCATTCTGAATATCTTCTTTTGACTTAATCATATTGCAGATTGCAGTAGCAGCCGCATCAGCAAGACTTCCACTCTTTGCAATTATTGTAACCGCATCTGCATTTCCGAAACTCAGGGAATGACCGACTGTCCCTGATGAGGTGCAAACGCTTATACCATCAGGATTGGGCATAAGTTCAATACCTATCTTCATAGAAAACGGTGAGTCACCGGCATACAGGGCGATTGTTACGGGTTTTTTGTTTATGATAAAATCATCACCACCGTTCTCAACAATCACCTCATCTGAGAAATGGCAAAGGTATCGTGCTACATTTTCACTTATTGCACCCGCAACCGAAGCCATTGGTCCCACATTCATTTTTGCTGATGATTCAGCCATCTCTTTGATAATCTCTGGTGCATTTTCAAGCACCGGGATCGGTCTTAATGAAGTGAGAAATTCTAAATCCATCTGGATATAAGATTCTATAACATTGCGTAATTCTGAAAGAATCCATTGTGCCTGACTTGTTAAATCACGCTTGGCAAGGATGAATAAATCACTCTCTTTATTTTTGACTGTGAAGGAGACAAACCTCTTATTATCACAGTATGAACGATATGAACGCGGAAGGAAAAGGGCATTCTTCATCTTATTCAAATTTGAGTTTTATCGCATTATAAGGGCAGACCTTTAGACACTCTTCACAACCAATACACCTTTCGGGTTCAAACTCTACAATCATATCAGGAAACTTGAGTGAGAAGGCATGGCTCGGACAGACACTTGAACAGATTCCGCACATTACACAGGATTCCTTTAGCCATATTACATCCTGGGTCAGGGATTCGGTCTTTACACCGAGTTCTTTTAGGTATTGCAAGCCCTTATTCAGATTCTCTTCTGTGCCCGAGAGTTCCAGCAATA
>Ga0207433_10001980_pt1 | contig 42739 bp, 39 predicted proteins | sample YelNatPaOPGAMG01_FD_187559 | JGI IMG/M metagenome (GOLD analysis project Ga0207433, IMG submission 187559) | Hot spring thermophilic microbial communities from Obsidian Pool, Yellowstone National Park, USA - OP-RAMG-01 (SPAdes) (version 3) | ecosystem: Environmental > Aquatic > Thermal springs...
CTTCGATGGCTGCTGGCGCTGGCTCACCGCCCGCACCGACAGCCCCTGGTATCCCAGCTTGCGCCTCTACCGCCAGGAAACCCCCGGCAACTGGCGCCCAACCATCGCCCAGCTCGCCGCCGATCTGGCCCGCCGCGCCGATGCCGTCCGCGCAATTTGCGAGAAAGAAAACATAACATGCACGGCAAATGCGTGCTATATTTTCAAATCGGTGTCGTTTAGAGATCGGGTCCGGGGGGATTAATGGACACCGAACACATGCCTCAGGCCGCGTTTTCCGCCGTGGAGAGTGCGCCGGCCGCGGAATTTTCGACCCTTTCAGCCTCGCTGCAATGGCGCATCCTCGATACGCTGTTCGGCCAGATCCACTCACTGTTCGCCGCTGCCCCCGCCATTCTCCTCTGCGGCGGCTTGGCTTTCGCGCGCACAGGGGCAGCGTGGCTGGCGGCGTGGACTGGCGTCTCGCTCGCTGTTCTGGCGGCCCGGGGGTTCTGGATCTGGGCCTATCACCGGCGGCCCCATGTCGATCCTCCAGCGTTCTGGCTGCGCCGCTTTGAGATTGGCGCCTGGGTCACCAGCGTCCTCTGGAGTGTCGCGAGTATCGCGCTATTGAGCGAGCACGATCCGTTGGCGGCGCTGACGATCATGAACGTGCAGGCCGGCTACGCCCTGGCCGCAGCGGTGCGCAACAGTGTCGTTCCGAGGATAGCACTCGCCCAAGTCTATCTTATTCTTATCCCCGCCATACTCTGCTGCCTCGCCACGGGCGATGTATTTTACATCATCTATGCCCTACTTCTCTTCACCTATGTCAGCGCCGCGAAGGCGATTGTGCGCCATCTTGGCCAGCAAACTCTGACCCTGCTCGTCGCCCGCGAGCGGATGAGTGACCTGATTGAGCAATCGGAGAGCAGCAACGCCCAGTTGGCGGCGGCGAACGCCAAGCTGGAGCGGCTGGCCAATATCGACGGGCTGACCGGCATCGCCAACCGGCGCAGCTTCGATGCCTCGCTGGCGCGCTGCTGGCGGCAAGGCCTGCGTGAGCCTGGCCCGCTTTCTCTGTTGTTGCTCGACATCGATCACTTCAAGCTGTTCAACGATAGTCGTGGCCATCAGGCCGGCGATGAATGCTTGCGCCAGATCGCTCGCACGGTGGAACAGACCGCCCGCCGGCCCGAGGATCACGTCGCGCGCTATGGTGGCGAGGAGTTCGCCGTCATTCTTCCCGATACCGACGCCGCCGGCGCGACGGCGGTGGCCGAGCGCATTCGCGCGACGATCGCGGCGCTGATGATCCCGCATCCGCTCTCGGGCGCCGGCTTCGTCACCGCCAGTATTGGCGTTGCCACTTACCGCCCGCGCGGCGACCAACACCCCGAGATCATGCTGGCCTTGGCCGACGAGGCGCTCTACGAAGCCAAGCTCGCGGGGCGCAATCGGAGCCGCACCGCGACCCGTGTTGGGGCGTCCGATCCCGTCCATTCGGCAGAATAATCAATCGCCGAGCGGCAATTCCGCCTGTTGCGCCGGGGCGCTCTCGGTGCGGGCGCGCAGATTGCCGTCGTGCATCTCGATCGTAATGCGGCTACCCGGGCGCACGGCGGCGGCCGAGGTCAGGGGCTCGCCGCGCGGATCGCGGAGCAGCGCATAACCGCGCGCCAGCACCGCGTGATGCGAGACGGAGAGGAGGCGCGCCGCCAGCCCGGCGAGATGGGCGCGCTGTTCGCGGAGACTTGCTGCAAGCGGCGCGGTCGTCAGTCGGGCGATGATGCGCTCAGCCCGCCCGCGCTGGCGCAGCGCGAAATGCCGCAAGGCCGCGTTTAGTCTGCTGCTGGCGAGGCGAAGCGCGTTTTGATGATGCACGAGGAGGGCTGGCAGGGCGCGCTTCAGCCGCTCCATCCGGTCATCGAGGCGCTGCCGCGCGGCCCCGGCGAGGCTTGGCAGATCGGGCAACGCTGCAGCGGCCGTATTGAGGCGAAGCCGCGCCGCTTGCCGCCGCCGCTCGATCGCGCCGGCGAGCCGTGCCGCCTTCTGTGCCAGATCGGCGAGCAAGTCGGCGCGCGCCGGCACCGCCATCTCGGCCGCCGCGGTCGGCGTCGGGGCGCGGCGGTCGGCGGCGAAATCGATCAGGGTCGTATCGGTCTCGTGCCCGACCGCCGAAATCAGCGGGATCGGGCAATTCGCCACCGCCCGCACCACTGCCTCGTCGTTGAACGCCATGAGGTCTTCGAGGCTGCCGCCCCCGCGCGCCACGATCAGCACGTCGGGGCGGGGGATCGGACCGCTTTCGGGGAGCGCGCCGAAGCCTGCGATGGCCGCGGCGATCCGCTCGGCCGCGCCCTCGCCCTGGACCGGCACCGGCCAGAGCAGGATGGTGCGGGGAAAGCGCCGCGTCAGGGTGGTGCGGATATCCTGGATCACCGCCCCGCGCTCCGAGGTGATCACCCCGATGACCCGCGGCAGGAGCGGCAAGGGGCGCTTGCGCGCGGCCTCGAACAGACCCTCGGCGGCGAGCCGGCCACGCAGCGCCTCGATCCGCGCCAAGAGCGCGCCGACCCCGGCATAGTCGAGCCGCTCGACGATGAGCTGATAGCTGGAGCGTTCCGCGTATGAGGAAATCTTGCCCGTGGCGATGACCTCGACCCCGTTTTCCGGGGCGAGGCCGAGCCGCGGCACGGCGAATTTCCAGATCACGCCGGCGAGCTTGGCGCCCTCGTCCTTGAGCGAGAAATAGATGTGGCCGGAGGGATAGCGCTTCAGCTCGGTGATCTCGCCGCGCACCCGCACGCGGCCAAACTCGCCCTCCAGCGTGCGTTTCACCGCGCCGGCGATTTCCGAGACGGTATATTCCGGGATATTCGAGACCGGGCTATGGAGGGGCGGCGCGTCATCGCTCATGGCGGCGAGTGTAGAGGGTTTGCGGCGGGCGTGGAAACGCCGGGCGGAGAGAAGGGCCGGGCGGAGAGAAGGGCCGGGCGGAGAGAAGGGATGGAATGATGCGGGTGCTGCTGGTCGGATCGGGCGGGCGTGAACATGCCCTGGCGTGGGCGTTGGCGGCGAGCCCGCTTCTGGAAAAACTCTGGTGCGCGCCAGGTAATCCGGGGACCGCGGAAATTGCCGAGAATGTCGCGATCGCGGCCGACGACATCGCCGGCCTCGTCGCCTTCGCCGGCGCCCATCGCGTCGATCTCGTGGTACCCGGCCCCGAGGCGCCGCTGGTCGCGGGGTTGACGGATGCGCTGGCGGCGGCGGGCCTGCGCTGTTGCGGGCCAAGTGCCGCGGCGGCGCGGCTCGAAGGCTCAAAAATTTTCACCAAGGAAATTGCCGCGGCGGCCGGTGTTCCGACCGCTCCCTGGCGGCGTTTCAGCGATGCCGCGGCGGCGCGCGCTTATGTGCGTGACCAAGGCGCGCCGATCGTCGTCAAGGCCGATGGGCTGGCCGCCGGCAAGGGCGTGGTGGTCGCGGAAAGCGTGGCAGAGGCTGAGGCCGCGATCGAGGAATTGATGATCGCGGGTAAGCTTGGTGCGGCGGGGGCGCGCGTCGTGGTTGAAGCTTGCCTGAAGGGCGAAGAGGTTTCCTTGTTCGCGCTCTGTGATGGCAAAACCGCGGTTTTTCTCGGCGCCGCGCAGGACCATAAGCGGGTCGGCGAGGGCGATACCGGACCCAACACGGGCGGCATGGGAGCGTATTCGCCGCCTCCTGCCTTGACCCCGGCGTTGGCCGAGGCGGCGATGGCAGGGATCATCCGCCCGACGCTTGCCGAGCTTGCCCGCCGCGGCACGCCATTTCGCGGCATTCTCTTTGCCGGCCTGATGCTCACCGAGGCCGGGCCGCAGCTCATCGAATTCAATGTCCGCTTCGGCGATCCCGAGTGTCAGGCGCTGCTGCGGCGGCTCAAATCCGACCTGCTTGCCGCCTTGCTCGCCTGCGCCGATGGCGAGCTTGCGGATTTCGACCTCCGCTGGGACGAGGCGGCGGCGATCGCCGTGGTGCTGGCCGCGCGCGGCTACCCGGAAGCGCCGCGCAAGGGGGGCGTGATCCGTGGCCTGAGGGAGGCCGCGCGGGTGGAGGGGGTCGAAGTGTTCCATGCCGGCACGGCGCGGCGCGCGGATGGAGAAATCGTCGCCGCCGGCGGGCGGGTGCTCACGATCACGGCGCGCGCGCCGACGCTCGCCGCGGCCCGCGCCTCGGCCTATGCCGCGATCGCGCGGATGACTTTTGCAGACGCGCTCTACCGTCGCGATATTGGCTGGCGCGCGCTCTCGTCACCGCCCCGGTAGGACCGGCCCCCAACTGGCGAGCAGGCTGGCGGCCAGCAGCACCAAAAGGCCGAGCGCCATGCCGCGCGCGAGGCTTGAGCGCAAAGCGTAGAGCGCGGGCACGGGCGCAGCACCTTCCAGGGCGGGCAGCAAGACCAGGCGGTTGCGCGCGGCAAGGCCGAGGAGCAGCGCGAACAGCCCCAGCTTGATGAGCGCGAGCCGACCATAATCCGTCGCCAGCAGCGGCCCAAAACCACCGATCAGGGCCACGGCCTGGATCAGTGCCGAGAGGGCAAGCGCGCCAACCAGGACCATCGCCAGCATTGAAAACCGCCGCACCATCCGCGCTGCCCGTTCAATAGTCGCGGTGCCGAGGGCGAAAAACAGCGGCGCCAGCCCGCCGAGCCAGCCGCCGGCGGCAAAGAGGTGCAGCGTCTCGACCGCCCAGAGCAACCTTCCTTCGCCATCGGGCAACGCCGCCGCGTGACCGCTACCGGCGGCAAGCACCAGCGTGCCGCCAACGAGCGCCACGCGCACCACCGGGCGCCAGGCCTGCACGCCACCAGGCAACGCCAGCGCCAGGACGATGAAGGCCAATTGGGCCGCGAGAAAGGTGCCGAAGCGGCTGAAGCGGACCACTTCTGGAATGGCCGCGACGGCGGCGGCGACACTCCCGGCGTCGTTCACCACGGCGCACTCGGCGAGCAGCCGCACCAGCCCGCCGAACAGCGCCAGCAGAAGGCTCGCGCCGATCAGCGCCGGAAGCGCGCGCCCGCCTTCCACCGCGCGTGGCGCGATCAGCAGGCGAAAGAGCAAAGCGCCAAACGCCGAGAGTATACCTGCGAGCTGTAGAAAACGACCGGCGATTGTCAGCCATTCCACCACCTCGCGCGCCTTATGGGGCGGGTGCCACGGTGAAATGGAAACTCCCTTGGGTCTTGTGCCCGTCATCGGCGGAGACGGCGTGCCAATGGACGGTATAAACGCCGGGCTTGAGCGCGCCGAGACCCACGCCGAGCCGTGTGCCCTCTTTGCCTTCGGGATGAACGTCACCGCGATCGACACGCTGGCCGGCGCTGTCCTCGACGGTGATGCCGGAGAAGCGGGGGGCAACGCCCTCGGTGAAGTCGATCGTGACCTCGGCCGGCGCCGTCTTGAGCGTCGCCCCACGTGATGGATCAGAATCCTTGAGGTAGGAATGGGCAAAAGCGGGAGCGGAGAGGCCGAGCAGAAGGAGAGCGGAGAGGCCGAGCGCTTTGTTCATGACGAAAACTCCTTGCGAGGGATGGAAAAAATTAGTTCTTGCGGACGAAAACCGGCAGGCCGAGCGAATCCGGGAGGGCGATGGCGACCTGCATGCCGAGCGTCGTCGAGCTTGGCAGACGCGGATTGGGGGTCGCGAAGCCGATCTGATCGGGGTGGATGATGTATTCGACAAAGGGTTGCACCGAGACGCCGGCGCCGATCTGCCAGAGATAGTTGAGTTCGAAATCGGTTTCTCCCTTGTTCATGGTGCCCGGGTCGCCACCCTGATTGGCAAGCAGGGTCTGGCTTTCGACAAGGCGCTGGTTGAACACCTGATACATCGCGAGGAAGTTGATGGAATCGTGAGGATGCGACGCAAACGGTCCCTGATCGGACAGTCCCGCCTGATAATACTGGCGGATTTCCGATTGATTCGAGCCGAACATGGCGCCGCCAAAAAGGGTTAGCCCACGGCGCGTTTCCGAAAGATCGGGCCGCCAGATCATCTGCTGGAACATGGCATAGACGGAGGTGCGCCCCTGGTCGTTGAGCGCGGTGCCGCCATAGAGCGGCAAAGGCAGGCCGGCGTTGTTGAACAGCGGGTCAGGATAAGGGCTGTTGTCATAAAAGCCACCCACGGCATAGACCCTGGGGTAGGGATCGGTGGGAAAGTCGCTCTTGTAGCCAAGCTCGACGGGAACAAAAGCCCCCGTGGCATGGCCGAGGCCCCAGTTATTGCCGAGATTGGACGCCTGCGAATAGGCATAGGGGTCGTCTTCATAGACGCCGGCGCGGAGATAGGTCTCAAGCGTCGGATGCAGGGAAATGCGCGCGCCCCAGGTCGAGGCCGGGGCGATCGCGGCGCTGTCATTGACGAAGAAGGCAGTAAAATTGCTGCACGCGTTGGTGAACACGAAATTGCAGGCGATCGGAAGGGAATTGAAATCCTGCACCGGTGACTGGCGGCCGACCAGCAGGAGCACGTGGTTGTCGAACAGCGATTGATCCCAATCGAGTTCCTGGAACTGCAACACTTCGTTGGGGCCAAAGGTTTGCGGGGTGAGCGTGTTGCTGCCGCTGAATTTTCCATAATAGCCGCCGACCCGGTCATCGACGATGATGTGCATCGCTGCCCCTGGGATACCCAGGATGCGGTTCATGTCGAGATCAACCTCGAGGAGAAAATCGTTGTCGAACACGGCACCTTGCTTGGCGCCGCCCGCGACATTGCCAGCGAGGATACCGGTTTCGCCGCCATTGAGATAGACGCCGCTATCCGCCATCGTCTGGCCGATGCCACTTGCCGGCCCGAGTGTGCTGAAATCGAACAGATAGCCGCTCTGCCAGGCGGTGTCGCCAGCAGGAGCGGCGGCTTGAGGATTGCTGTCGCTGTCGGGGAAGGATGAGCGATCAGGCGCCGGCGCTTCCTGCGCGTTGGCGCCCATGATTGTCACGGCGAAAGCGAGCGCGACGACACCCGCGCGCACGCTTTGCCACGCCTGCGGCTTGGAAAAAACACGAAACATTGCAGCGGTTCTCCTCCGCGGCGCGCGGCCTCCCGCACGCCGTCTGGCGTCTTTGTCAGCGGCGCGCGAAATCTTGTTGGCACGCCGGACTTATTAAAAAAACTCAGACTTGCTCAGAGAAAAGCCGGAGGTGCGCGGGGCTGCTGCGGGTTTGCCCGCTCGGCGAGCGTGAGCGTGAAGAGGCGGGCGGTGTCGGGGGGGATGCGCACGATCTCGCGCGGGGGCGCGAAGGGCGGCGGTGGTGGCAGCGTGACATTGGCGAGGATCTGGCAGACCGGGCAGACGGCATGCGGCGCGGCGGTTTTCCTGTCCGGCGTTTTATCGGTGCTGTCCGGCCCGGCGGGCGCTGCCGCGCAAATCCCGCCCGTCTGTAGCGGATCCGCCAGCGCCCGACATTGCGTGAACGCCGTTCCCCACTGCACCAGCAGCAGAAAGGCGAGGCCACGCAATAACCATGAGCGGGCGATTGACATGGCCATATCTTGAAAGCGGCGATAACAAAAAGCAAGCGTTACGCTCGGGGGTTGCGGCTTGCGGCGGCGGCGTGGTTCGCCGATCATCCGCCCCCCCGCGAGCATTATCCGCGGGCCGCCGAGGGAACCACATGCGCCGCCGTGCCGCACTCCAGGCTTTCGCCGCTGCAGCCTCCGGCCTTGCTGTCCGGCGCAGGGCGCATGCGCAAACGCGCCTGAAAGTGATGGTCGTCGTCACGGATATGATCGACGCGCAATGGGCGGCGCGACTCGCGCAAGGGCTTGGCCAGACCGGCGCGGGCTTTGGCCTCACCACCAGCCTGCTCGTGCCCCCCCGTCCCGACCCCGCGCTGCAAGCGGGGCTGATCGCGACGCTGATCGGGCGCAAGGTCGATGCCATCGGCGTGCTGCCGTTCGATCCGGTGATGCTCGATCCCGTTCTGCAATCGGCCCGCGACAATGGCATCCTCGTCGTAACCCTCGGCGCGGTGGCATCGATCGCGCGAAGTTGGGATATCGAAATTATCTCTCCGACGGCTTATGCCGCGCGCCAGATGGCCGCGCTGGCTGCCGAGATGGGCGGCCGCGGCGCTTATGCCGTCTATGTCGGAACCTTGGCTAATCCGCTCGATGCGCGCTGCGCCGACGCCGCCATCGCTTTGCAGAAAGCGCGCTATCCGGAGATGAAACTCGCGACCCCGCGCAAGCCAGTGGCCGAGGACGCGGGCGCGAGCGCGCGCATGACCGAGGATTTGCTGGCGGCGTTTCCTGATCTCGGGGGTATTCTCTCGTTTGGCGCGGCGGGGACGATGGGCGCCGGCACAACCGTGCGGGAGCAACAGGCAGCGATGCGCGTCGCGGTGGTGGGCACCGTGCTGCCTTCCGAGGCGCGCGAGCTGATCATCACGGGCGCGATCCGCGCGGGCTTCCTCTGGAGCCCGCTTGACGCCGGCGCGGCGCTGGCGGGCGTCGCGGGGATGACCTTCACCGGCCGGCTGCTCCGCACCGGCGTCGAGATCCCTGGCCTTGGGCTCGCCAAGATCGATACCGACCACCGCCTGATCACGACCAACCGTATTTTCGATGTCAACCGCACGACGCTGGATGGCCTGATCGCGCTTGGCCTATGATCGACCGCGTCACCAGGAAAAGCCGCGCCCCATGAGTTCCGTTCTGGTCTTCGACATCGGCAAGACCCACGTCAGGCTCAACGTCGTTGACGCGGCGGGCGTGATCGTCGAAACCCGGCGCGATTCGAATGCCGCCCGCCCTGGTCCGCCCTTTGGCCATTTCGATCTGGCCCAGCGGGAAACCTGGGCACGGAGCGCGATCCGCGATCTCGCCTCGCGCCACGCCATTGCCACCATCGTCACCACCTCGCATGGCTCGGCCGGTGTGCTGGTCGATGCCGCGGGCCCGGTGCTTCCGATGATGGACTATGAGACTGTGATCCCGGCCGCGATCGATGCCGCGTATCGCAGCCTCGTCGATCCCTACCCCGCCCGCGGCAGCGCGGTGCTGCCGGGGGCGGCGCATCTCGCGCGGCAGATGTTTTGGTATTCCCGCGCCTGGCCCGAGGTTTTCGCCCGCGCCGAGGCGTTTCTCGCCCAGCCGCAATACTGGGCCTGGCGGTTTTCGGGGGTCGCGGCCAGCGAGCACACCATGCTCGGCGCCCAGTCGCAACTGCGCGACGTGCTCGCCGGGCGGCCGACGCGCCTGGCTCAAGTCTGCGGTTTTCTGCGGCTCCTGCCGCCGCTACGGCCCGCCTGGGAGGTGCTCGGGCCGGTGCGCCCCGATCTCGCCGCCCATCTTGGTCTCGCGCCCGAAACCCGCGTGCTGTGCGGCGTGCATGACAGCAGCGGCAATTTCTATCGCTATCAGGCCGCTGGCATGGCCGACTTCACGGTGATCTCGACCGGCACCTGGATCGTCGGCCTCACCGATGCGTTCGATCCCGCCCGCCTCGATGAGCGGCGTGGCATGACGGTGAATGCCGATGTCTTTGGCCGCCCGCTCGCCGGGGTGCTGGCGATGGGCGGGCGGGATTTCGCCGCGATCGCCGGGCACGATCCGCAAGGTCCTGCCGAGGCCGCCCTGATCGCCGCCCTGATCGCGCGTGGCAGCATGGCGCTACCCTCGTTCAGCGAGGATGACGGACCGTTTCCCGGTAGCGGTGGGCGCGGCCGGTTGATCGGCCCGCCGCCGGAGAACGCCGCCGAACGTCGCGCCCTCGCGGTCCTGCACGGCGCCTTGCTGACCAAGGCCTGCCTCGATGCCCTCAAAGGGGAAGGGGCGAGCGGAAAAGTGGTGCTCGATGGCAGCTTTCTGAACGACCCGCTCTATGCCCCGCTGGTTGCCAGCTTACGGGCGGGCGATACCATCCTCACCAGCGCCGAGCCCAATGGCACCGCGATCGGCGCCGCCCTGCTGGCGCATCACGGCATCGCGGCGCCTTGTGCGCTTGCCCCGGTCAGCCCGCTCGCGATGCCGGGCCTGGCCGAGTACGCGGCGGACTGGGCAGCGCGCACCGCTGCCGCGCTCTGACCGCCGGCCCGGCCTAGGCTGGGGGAAGAAGCGCCTCGTCTTCGGCCAGGCTCTGCTCCTCGGGGGATTCTTCCGCCGCCGCGCGTGCCCCGACCACCTCGCCGCGCACCTGCTTCTCCGCCTCCTCGGGGCTGCGCGCGACATTGACGGTGACGGATATCGACACCTCCGGGTGCAGCACCACCCGTACCTGACGCAGCCCCAGCGTTTTGATCGGGTGGTCGAGTACCACCTGCGCGCGGTTGATCGAGAGCCCGCCCGCGGTCGCGGCATCGGCGATGTCGCGCGCCGAAACCGAACCATAGAGGCTGCCCGACTCTCCCGCCTGCCGGATGATCACCACCGACAGCCCGGCGACCCGCTCGGCCACCCGCTCGGCCTCCTCACGGCGCTTGAGGTTCTGCGCCTCCAACTCGACGCGCTGGCTTTCGAAGCGGGCGAGATTGTCCTTGCTTGCGCGGAGTGCCTTTTTCTGCGGCAACAGGAAGTTACGAGCGTAGCCGGGGCGCACCTTCACGACCTCGCCCATCTGGCCGAGTTTTTCCACTCGTTGCAGCAAAATCAGCTCGATCTGTGCCATCGTTGCCTCCTCAGCTCAGCACGTAGGGCAGGAGGGCGAGGAAGCGGGCGCGCTTGATGGCGCGCGCCAGCTCACGCTGCTTCTTGGCCGAGACGGCGGTGATGCGGCTCGGCACGATCTTGCCGCGCTCGGAGAGGAAGCGCGACAGCAGGCGCACGTCCTTGTAGTCGATTTTTGGCGCGTTGGGGCCGGAGAACGGGCAGGATTTGCGCCGGCGGTAGAACGGGCGGCGGGCGCCGACGGCGGTGCGGCGGGCGGCGGGGTTGGTTTCGGTCGATTCGGACATTTTTTACTCCTCCCCGTGGCCAAGCATGTCATCAGGGCCATCATTCTCCGGGCGAGCGCGGAATTCCTCGCGGTCATCGAAGCCGCGCCGACGACCGCTATCGAAGCGCCCGGCTGGCTTGGGGCCGCGGAAGCCGCGCTCGCGCTCGTCCGAGCGGCGCGAGAGGATCGAGGAGGGTGCTTCCTCGATCTCTTCCACCCGCACCGTAAGAAAGCGCAGCACGTCCTCGTTGATGCGCAACTGGCGCTCCATCTCGGTCACGGAGGCCGGTGCGACATCGAGGCCGAGCAGCATGTAGTGGCCCTTGCGGTTCTTCTTGATGCGATAGGTAAGGCTGCGCAGCCCCCAGTATTCGCGTTTTTTGACCGTTCCACCCTCGCTCTCGAGCTGGGTGGCGATGTGATCGGCAATGCCGTCGACCTGCTGCTGCGTGACTTCGCTCCGCGCGATCAGCACGCATTCATAAAGCGGCATCCTGTACTCCCTATGGCTGATATCGGTCCGCGCCATGCGGACATAGCCGGAGGGGATGCCACCCCTCCAGCAGGGTGGCGGCGTGTCGCATAATTGGGGGCGCTTGGCAAGCGCCGGCACGGCCAGTGGTCAGGGCGATCGGGTGTAAGGAGGGGCGATCGGGTGAAGCAGGGCCGATCGGGTGAAGCAGGGGCGAGCAGCCTGTCGGACCTAACGCGGCGGGAAAACGTGCGTTAGGATTGGGGCAGACCCTCTCGCCTCGCCCGCCCTCCGCGTTGCCCCCTGATAGCGCGTTCCGGTTACACGCCAGGAAGTCCGGTTCGAGGGAAAAATGACACTGATCAAAGCGCGGATTAAGGGGTTTCAGTTGTTCAACGACTCCGGTGATATCGAATTTCTCGACGGCACCAACCTCATCATCTATTGGCCCGGGATCAGGTCCTGCGGCGTCGGTTCAGATTGCCAAGTAGGAGTGGCGCTCCGGACGTCATGGGTAGCCTTTCGACGCAAACGAGGGCTGAATTGCGGAGCAAGAGCCGGAGTGCGGTAGAGCCATGGATATGCTTCGTTCAGGGTTGCTAGCACCAATGAATGGTACCCGAGAGCCTGTTGCAGAATTTGAGCTGGGCTGATTTTGCCACAATATATTGGTCACATTTCCCAGAAATGATACTAAATATTGTGTTCACCTCCGAATTCTCTGAATTCTGCAACAGGCTCCCGAACGGAGAAATTGGTTATGGTTGCTTTCGTTCTTTTGGAGGATGCTCTGTCGCCGCGACCGCAGGCGCCGTTTTTCGACGAAGAAAGCCGCCTCGCGGCAGTGCACGCGCGTGAGCCGCAGGCGGATGGACATTTTTTCTATTCTGTCTCGACCACGGGCGTGTACTGCTATCCTTCGTGTGCCGCCCGCCCGGCGCTCCGCCAACACATCGCATTCCATACGACACGAGAAGACGCGGAACGAGCGGGATTCCGCGCCTGCAAGCGCTGCCGCCCTGATCTGCCGCCCCGCGCCGAACGCGAGGCCGCGATTGTTGCATTAGCTTGCCGCGAAATCGAAGCCGCAACGGAGTCGCTGTCTCTCGCCGATCTCGCAGGCGTGGTGGGACTCAGCCCCTATCATTTTCACCGTATGTTCCGACGTATTGTTGGAATAACGCCGCAAGCCTATGCGGCCGCACACCGGCAGTCTCGGGTGCAGAGCCAGCTTGCCGGGGGCGCAAGCGTCACCGAGGCGATCTATGGTGCCGGGTTCAATTCATCCGGTCGATTCTACGAAGCCGCGGGCGACATGCTCGGCATGATGCCGTCTCGCTATCGCGACGGTGGCAAGAACGAGACCATTCACTTCGCTTGCGGAAATTCGAGCCTCGGTGATGTTCTAGTTGCCGCAACCGATCGCGGACTATGTGCAATCCTGATCGGCAACGAGCCAGAACAGCTATTGCATGATCTCGAGCAGAGATTTCCGCACGCGATCCTGGCAACGGCAAAACCGGGCTTCGCGGATTGGGTGGCGCGTGTCGTAGCGATCGTCGATGACCCGCGGCAAAGTCACGATCTTGGCTTACCCCTCGATATCCGCGGCACGGCGTTCCAGCGGCGGGTCTGGCAAGTTTTGCGCACAATCCCGCCGGGGCGGACGCGCACCTATGGCGAAGTAGCCGCGCAGCTTGGCAATCCTGCCGCGGTTCGGGCCGTCGCGAACGCTTGCCGAGCAAACACGCTTGCTGTTGCCATCCCCTGCCATCGTGCGATCGCGGCGAATGGCAACCTCGCCGGTTATCGCTGGGGCATTGACCGCAAACGCAAGCTGATCGATCGGGAGGGTGGCGCGTGAACGATATCGGCGCAATTCAGAACACACTGACGATCGATTGGGAGAAAATGTCCGTGCATCTCGACGCAGAAGGTTGGGCGATACTGCCCCGCCTCATGACCAGCGCCGAGTGCGACGCAACGACCGAACTTTATTGCCACCCGGAGCATTTTCGAAGCCACGTGATGATGGCTCGACATGGCTTTGGGCAGGGCGAATATCGCTATTTTGCCTATCCCTTGCCACACTTGGTCGCCGAGTTACGCACCGGTCTCTACCGGCACTTGGCGCCCATTGCCAACACGTGGTATGAGCGGATGGGTATTGCAATCCGCTTTCCGCCAGAGCATGGCGCATTCATTGAGCGCTGTCATCAGGCTGGGCAATCGCGTCCGACGCCGTTACTGCTCCAGTATGGCGAGGGTGATTACAACTGTCTGCATCAGGATCTTTATGGAGAGCACGTTTTCCCGCTTCAGGTTGCGGTGTTGCTCGCGCAACCCGGAAAGGATTTCGACGGCGGCGAATTCGTGCTAACAGAACAACGGCCACGAATGCAATCGCGCGCCGACGTGATACCGCTGAACAAGGGTGACGCAGTCGTATTTGCTGTTAGTCAACGCCCCGTGTGCGGCCGGCATGGCGACCACCGGGTTACGATGCGCCATGGCGTAAGCAGGGTGCGCTCTGGCCATCGGCACACGCTGGGGGTGATCTTTCATGATGCGCTCTAACCCGTCCATGTTATCGCCTGATCTGTTCGACACGTGGCCTCGTGACATCGACCTTGGCCCAGGCGTGCGGTTTCTCCGCGGATTTGCTTTGCCGCACGGGCATGCCTTGCTTGCCGCCCTGGCTTCCGTGGCGCTGGTTGCACCGTTCCGCCACATGGTGATTCGCGGCGGCCGGCGGATGTCGGTCGCCATGACAAATTGTGGCGCGCTTGGTTGGGTTGCCGATGAATCCGGCTATCGCTATGACCCGACGGATCCACGAACCGGCAACCCCTGGCCGGAAATGCCTGATGTCTTTTTCAATGTCGCGGTCAGGGCGGCAAATGCTGCCGATTTTAACGGCTTCGCACCGGATGTCTGCCTGATCAATCGCTATGAGGCGGGCGCGCGGATGTCGCTGCATCAAGATCGGAACGAGCGGGACTTCGGTCAGCCGATAGTTTCCGTATCTTTGGGTTTACCCGCCGTCTTCCTGTGGGGCGGCAGCAGCCGGACGGATCGCCCACGGCGAATATTGTTGGAACACGGCGATGTGGTGGTCTGGGGTGGACCGGCACGCAAAACCTATCACGGTGTGCAGCGATTGTCGGCGGGAGATCATCCATTAACGGGGGGATTTCGCTACAACCTCACCTTCCGCATGGCCGGCTGAATGCTAATACCCCAACATTATACAGTGCTTTATTCATCGTAATGAACATCCCCGTGCCGGACCCGATATTCGCTGGGGGGGGGGAATTCAGACCAAAACGGCATCGCATTGCGCGCCATTGGTCAACCCCTTGTTAATCCGTTGCATCCGAACGATTGGGCCCTAGCAGGGACGGCTGAGCAAGATGCGTAATCAGGAAATTGTTTCCCGCAACAGCGCGAGCAGGCGTGCCCCGTAGCGTTCGAGCTTGCTCGCGCCCACCCCCCTGATCTCTCCCAGCGCGGCGCGCTCCCGCGGGTGCTGGGCTGCGATCTCGCGCAAAGTGGCGTCGTGGAAGATGAGATAGGGTGGGAGGCTTTGCGCGGCTGCTTCTTCCTTGCGCCATGCGCGGAGACGCTGAAACAGCGCCTCGGCTGCGCTATCGGCCGGCGGCGCGGCGGCGCGGCTCGTTGCGGCGGGGGCAGGGGAGGGAGAAGGCGGCTGCGGGATGGAGATCGCGATTTCGCCGCGCAAATAGGGCCGCGCCGTATCGGGGGCGAGCGCGAAGGTGCTGTAAACCCCCTCACCGGGCACCAACGCGCCGCGCACGATCATCTCGCGCGCGACACCCTGCCAGAACGCGGCAGCGTGGCCGGCACCGATGCCGAACAAAGCGAGACGATCGTGGCCGTGGCGCGCGATCGCCGGACTGGTTTCGCCGCGTAGCACGGCGATGACGTGGCGCAGGCCAAAGCGCTGGCCGGTGCGATAGACCGCTGAGAGCAATTGCCGCGCGGCCTCCGTCGCATCGAGCGCGGGGCGCGGGGCAAGGCAGTTGTCGCAATGGCCGCAAGGGCCGGCGATCTGTTCGTCGAAACAGGCGAGCAATCCCTGCGTGCGGCAGGCGCCGGTCTCGGCGATGCCGATCATTGCCTCGAGCCGCGCCCGGAGAATCGGAAGCTGCGCCTCGGGGGCATTGGAGCGGGCGAGGAAATGGCGGGCGCGGGCGATATCCTCGGGACCATAGAGCAGCAGCGTCTCGGCCGCCTCGCCGTCACGCCCGGCGCGGCCGATCTGCTGATAATAGGCCTCGGGGCTGTCGGGCATGTCGAGATGGACAACGAATCGCACATCCGGACGGTCGATGCCCATGCCGAAAGCGATGGTGGCAACCATCACCACCGCATCGCCAGCGCGAAACCGCTCGAACGCGGCGCGTTTTTCGGCGCGCGCCAGGCCGGCATGGAAGGCCACCGCATCGATCCCCTGGGCCTGAAGCCGCGCCGCGACCTGATCGGTGCGGGCCCGGCTGCCGCAATAGACGATGCCGCTTTCACCGCGATGGCGGGCGAGAAATTCCGCGAGCTGGGCGCTCGGGCGGAGCTTCGCCACCGCCGCGAGGTGGAGATTGCGACGGTGGAAGCTTGCGATGAAGCTTTGCGCCTCGGGCAGGACGAGGGCGGCACGAATATCGGCGCGGGTGCGCTGATCGGCGGTCGCGGTAAGCGCGATTCGCGGAATGCCGGGAAAGCGCTCGGGCAGGCAGGACAGGGCGCGGTATTCGGGGCGGAATTCGTGACCCCATTGTGAAATGCAATGCGCCTCGTCGATCGCGAAGAGCGCAATGGCTGCGCGGTCGAGGCGGTCGATCAGCCCGCCGAGCAGGCGCTCGGGCGAGACATAGAGGAGATCGAGCGCGCCGCTCGCCAGGGCTTGGGCGGTCGCGCGGGCATCTGCGGGGTCGCGCTCGGAATGCAAGGCGCCGGCCTTGACGCCGAGTTGACGCAGGGCCGCGACCTGATCGTCCATCAGCGCGATCAGGGGCGAGACGACGATGGCGGTGCCGGGGCGGCAGAGCGCGGGCACCTGATAGCAGAGGCTTTTGCCGCCCCCGGTCGGCATCAACACGAGGGCATCGCCGCCCGCGGTGACGTGGCGGATGGCGTCTTCCTGCAAGCCGCGAAAGCCCGGGAAACCGAAAACGCGGCGGAGAATCTCCTCGGGGGCGGGGGCTGGCATCAGCACTGTATGGCGGCGGCAATGCCCAAACGACAAGCCCGCCGCGCGGGGGGCGCGACGGGCCTGAAGGGGAAGAGGCGAAGCCGGTCAGGTCAGGATATGCGAGGTCGGGATCGAAGTGACGCCGGCGATGGTGATCTTGGTGCCATCGGACAGGCTGATCACGGTCGAGCCGTTGACGACCGACATGTTCGGAGCCTGGGTGTAGCCGCTGAAGATCAAGTTATCTTTCCCGTTCCAGTTCTGGATCAGATCGTTGCCACCGCTCCCCGTGTTAACGAACTCGAATCCATTATACCCGTTCCCGCCCACCATCGTGGCGTTACCGTGGCCAGCATCGAAGAAATTTGCCCCCGAGCCGCCCATCATGGTCACGGAACTGCCGCTCGTGTCATTGTTGAAGAAATTATCCTGGCCCGAGCTGCCAGCGGCGTTGAGGGTGACATTGCCAGAGCCGGCGACGAACAGATTGCCGTTGGCGCTGCCGAAATAAGTCACGGAGCCGTTATTCTGGGCAAAGGCGGTAATCGAGGCCGCACCAGCACCGCCCGCGATGGTGTCCGAACCGTTCTGGGTGACGTCAATGAATTGGCCGGTCCCCACAAAATAAATACCGTCGCCGGTATTATTAAAGGCTGTGGTTATTCCGGTGCTGGCGACAACCGTACTTACACCAGAACTTGTGGCATCATTCACGAAAACAAATTGCCCGCTACTGTTGGGATTGCCAAAATAGAGGCCGCCGCTGGCATTGGCGAAGACAGTCTCGTCACCAGTTCCGGCGACGAAGGTATCTGCGCCGCCAGTATTGATGGCTGTGAGCGTGCTGCCATTGCCAAACAAGATCCCGCCGGGGTTCTCCATGAACACAGTATCTTGGCCTGTGCCGCCGACGATCGTGTCGGCCGCGCCATACGACGCCACGGTGTCGGCGCCAGAGCCAAGAAATGCGAGAGTTGTCCCCGAGCCGGTCAGCAGGAAATTGTTATTGTTGCCGTAATCGACAACGTTATTGCCGTTGCCGTCAAGGATCTGCGTCCAGCTGCCGCCCCCGGTTAGCGGTGTTGTGAGGACGTTGTTACCACCGGCGGCGACGATGGTGCCCGACTCGCCGGCTTGCGCATAGAAAGTCGTGCCGCCAGAACCCGCCAGAATCGTCTGATTGGTGCCGCTGTTGCCAGTGATGGTGGTGGCACCGGTGGCAGTATTGAGAATGGCGTTGTAGCCGGACGGGACCGTAACTTGGGGGGTCGAAGACCCGATCGTCAGCCCGCCAGCAGAAACTGTCGGCGTTGTGGATGTATAATTACTGAACGTAAGACCACTTGAGTTCAGCGAATTCTCTAGCGTGGTAAGCAGCGTGTTCTGAAAAGTGCTGTTGTTGTTGGTCGGGAACGCAAAGTTGCTGGTTGTTCCCCCAGCGCCTGGAACTGTCACGGTGGCCATCGATTTCCCCTCTTCCTAAGCCCTAAGGACTTGTTAACATTTCTGCGGAAGCGAAAGCAAGAGGGGCTGAGCGAAAAATAGGCGTTGGTGAAAAATTTCTTACCAACGGTTGTCCATAAGGCGTGCCGGCTCGCGGTTCAGGAAGTGTTCGTAAGTTTTCACGGCGTCAAAAGAGCATGCGGGGTCGCTGTTTGCGCCGGAGAGGGCTAATGGCGGCGCGTGCGGAGGCTTGGCCGTGGCGCGATGGGAAAATAGCTGCGCTTGGATCGGCTCGACCGTATTGCCGCCGGGCGCCCGCGCGCGCTGGGTGCTTGGCGGGCAGGACTTGATTTGCCGCGCAATACGCTACAAAACTTGGCAAGAGTAATTTTATCGGTGAACCCAGAATAGGCGCGGGCTTATCAGGCGAGCGCGGCTTGTGGAGACATGGCGTGACGCTTTTCGGGGATTTCCTGGACGAACACCATCGACGCACTCATAAATGGTATCAATATTTTCCGGTTTACGAGACTCATTTCGAGCGATTTCGCAATAGACATGTAACAATTTTCGAGATCGGGGTTGGTGAAGGCGGCTCTCTTCAACAATGGAAGCGTTATCTTGGACCTTTCTCCATTATTGTTGGCTTGGATATTTATCCGAGATGCAAGCAGATCGAAGAAGATCAAATTCATATACGCATTGGCAGTCAAACAGATTTAGATTTTCTTTCCCGTGTTGTTGCGGAGTTTGGGAACCCGGACATTGTTATTGATGACGGGAGTCACTTGCAGCCGCATGTCAATGCGACCTTTGATTTTCTTTATCCTCTTGTCGCTAAGAATGGTGTCTATCTCGTTGAGGATCTGCACGCTGCCTATTGGCCAGATCATGGAGGCGGCCTGCGTCGCCGGGGCTCGTTTATTGAAACCGCTAAGGATTATGTTGATAAAATGCATGCTGATTACATCGAGGATGCGACGGTGCGGTCCGCAGCTGGGGATCGGACGACATCGATCCATTTTTACGACAGCGTAGTCGTGTTTGAGGTCGGCGAGCGTCGGGTCATGGGAAACCAGATGACCGGCGATTCAGCGTTGTTCAACAATGAATGGACGCCGCCAAATGAAACGAAAGAATCCTTTAATTTGATTGTCGAGAACGCGCTGCGTTCTCTCGAGAAGCCAAGCCCAGAGCGTGCTGCCGCACTCGAGATTGAACCCAGCCAAGCGGAGCACGATCGGGTCCGAAGATTGGAGGCCGAGATTAACGCGCTGCGGACATCTACCTCCTGGCGGATTACAATGCCGCTGCGCGCCCTGGGAAGGATTTTTATACAAATGCGCTTGAAGTCATTGTTTTACAAACATAAACTATGATCCTGGCGCCTGTGGCGGCAACGGGCAAACGTCCGGCACCGCCGCGAAATTCGTCACGTCGCAAGCCCTCCCGCGTCTTTCTGTCCTGGGATGTCTGGCGGTCTCGGGAGGTCTGGCGCGCTGACACCGATTGGCTGGCCGCGCGCGGCATCTGATCTCCTGAACGCTCTCGAGTTGGGGAAGCGCGCGGCCCGGAATCCCGTGCGTTTGCCCTCCGCCCGCTGTAAGATCATCGACCTCACGCGCGGCGTGGCGCGGGATAGCAAGGAGACGACGATGGCAAATCCGAAAAAACCTGGCGAGGCGGGACGCGCGGGCGAGCGGGCGACGGCCACCCCGTTCGGCCAGATGAAGCTCCCCGAGATGCCCGATGTCGAGGGGCTGCTCGGCGCCTATCGCCGCAATATCGAGGTGTTCACGGCGGCCAACCGGGTCGCGATGGAGGGCGCGCAGGCGGTGGCGCGGCGCCACATGGAGATCATGCAGCAGGCCATGGCGGAAATGAGCGAGGCGATGACGGTCTTGAGCACCGCCGGGGCGCCGCAGGATCGCGCCGCGAAGCAGGCCGAATTGCTCCGCCGGGCCTATGAGCGGGCAGTCAACAACGCTCGCGAATTGAGCGAAATGATCCAGCGCTCCAATGGCGAGGCGGTCGAAATTCTCAACCGCCGCTTCATGGAGGCCATGGACGAGGTGCGCACCGCCATGGAGCGCCGCACGCCCGAGGGCTGAACGCCGGATCCCTGAGGGAGGGCGGCGGGATCCCCCCGCTTCGGCCGCGCCCCCCGTTTCCCAGGGCGCGGCTTGACGGGGTGATGTCAAACCTGTAAATGCGATTTATTCGCAATTGCAGGATCCAGACATGCGCGGCCTTACGCCCAGCCTGCCCCGCCGCGCGTCGCGCGCCCCTGCCTTCGGCCGCGCCCTGGTGTTGGGCCGCGTCATGACTCTCGCCTGCACCCTCGCCGGGCTGCTCCGGATCGCCAGCGCCCTGGCGCAGACTCTCCCGGATGCCACCTCGGCGCCGGATGCGGGGCAGGGGGCGGAGCCGGGGTTTTTCACCGGCCTGCTGGCGCCCTCGCGCACCTATCTTCTGAACGATATGGGCGGGCTGCGCACTTCGCTCGGCGATGTTGGCATCTCGCTCGGCCTCCAGGAGACCAGCGAGGTGCTCGGCAACGTCACCGGCGGCGTCCACACCGGCGCCGATTACGACGGCATGACGGAGATGAGTGTCGGGCTCGACACCCAGAAAGCCTTCGGTTGGGAGGGCGGCATTTTCAACATGAGCGCCCTGCAAATCCACGGCCGCAACCTCAGCACCGACAATCTCGACAACCTACAGCAGGTGAGCGGCATCGAGGCCGACCGTTCGACCCGGCTCTGGGAAATGTGGTTTCAGCAATCCTTTTATGAGGGGGTGGCGGATATCAAGATCGGCCAGCAGAGTATCGATCAGGAATTCATGGTCAGCCAGTATTCCTCGACGGTGTTCATGAACATGATGATGGGCTGGCCGATGCTGCCCTCGGCCGATATGTATGCCGGCGGGCCGGCCTATCCGCTTTCGTCGCTGGGCGTGCGTCTGCGTGCCCAGCCGACGCGCGCGATCACCGTGCTCGCCGGCGTGTTCGACGACAACCCGCCGGGCGGCTCGTTCTATAACGACAGCCAGGTGCGTGGCGCCGAGGCCTGGGGCGGCGCCTTCAACCTCAATACCGGCGCGCTGTGGATCGCCGAATTGCAATATGCGCTCAACCAACCCGCCCTCGGCGACATGGCCTATGGCGATCGCTCACCCGGTCTGCCCGGCACCTACAAGATCGGCTTCTGGTATGATTCGGGCTTCTTCCCCGACCAGCAGTTCAACACCCAAGGCGTGCCGCTGGTGGGGCCGGGGAATACCGGCAATCCGCTGATGCATCGAGGGAATTACAGCGCCTATGCGCTCGCCGATCAGATGGTCTGGCGGCCGAACGGGGAAAGCCCGCGCTCGGTCGATCTGTTCGCCCGCGTCATGGCCGCGCCCCCCGATCGCAACCAGATTTCCGAAAGCGCCGATGGCGGCGTGGTCGTGAAAGATCCACTGCCGGGGCGCGATAGTGACAGTTTCGGCCTGGGCTTCGGCGTTGCCCAGGTGAGCAGCGCGCTGGCCGATCTCGACCAGGATATCGCGCTCATCACAAACCACGCCTATCCGATACAGAGCACCGAAACCTTCATCGAACTCACCTATCAATATCAGGTCGCGCCGTGGTGGCTGGTGCAGCCCGACTTCCAATACATCTTCAACCCCGGCGGCGGCATTCCCAATCCGCTCAACCCCAACCGCATCATCGGCAACGAGACGGTGTTCGGGTTGCGCACCGTCGTCACCTTCTGAGGAGAAACTTCGCGATGCCCCCAGCATATTGCCGCCGACCCGATCCCTCTCGTGGCGCGCGCGCCGCGCTGTTCGCCGGCCTGCTCACCGTCCTGCCGGGCCTCGCTGTCGCTGGCGATGGCTATCTCGACGGCATCCATCACCACACGACGCTCGCCTCGACCGTGCCGGATAATGGCGATCAGAACCCCTACGCCATCGCCATCGCCCCGGTCTCGGCCGGAAAAATTCAAAAAGATGATGTCCTGGTCGATAATTTCAACGACAAGAACAATCTCCAGGGATTGGGCACGACGATTGTCGATTACAATCCGACAAGCAAGAATCTTTCCCTGTTTGCCGCACTTCCGCGCCATCTCGAGGCCTGTCCCGGCGGCGTCGGGCTCACCACCGCGATGACCATGCTGCAATCGGGTTTCGTCATCGTAGGCAGCCTGCCGAGCAATGACGGCACGACCGCGACCAAGGGGCAGGGCTGCCTGATCGTGCTCGATGCGCAAGGCAAGCTCGCGGGCGTCATCACCAGCCCCCATATCAATGGCCCGTGGGGCAACATGGCGGTGATCGACAACGGCACGACGGCTATTCTATTCGTCAGCAACACGGGTTTTGGCGTGGGTGCGCCAGCCGACGAGACCCCGGTGATCAAACAGGCGAGCGTGCTCCGCCTCGAACTCTCCATCCCGCCCGGCAAGCCGCCGGCGGTGATCCGCGAGACGGTGATCGCGAGCGGGTTCGGTGAACAGGCGGATAAGGGCGTGTTCATCATCGGTCCGACCGGCCTCGCGCTCGGAGCGGGTGGCGTGCTTTATGTGTCCGATGCCATCGACAATCGCATTGTCGCGATCAATGATGCCGCGACACGGAGCGACAGCGCGGGAACCGGGCGCGAAGTGAGCAAGGATGGGCTGCTCAAGCGCCCGCTCGCCTTGGCGCTTGCACCAAACGGGCACTTGCTGGTGACCAATGCGCTGAACGGCCAGGTGGTCGAGATCGATCCACAAAGCGGCAAGCAACTTTACGCGCAGTGGATCGATACCGACAAGGCGCAGACGCCGCCTGGTAATGGTGATCTGTTCGGTATCGCCATGACACCGCACGGCGAGGGGTTTTATTACGTGGAGGACGACATGAACACACTCGTTCTAGCACGATGAGCGAGCCACCCGGTTCGTGCCCCTTCGCCTCGCGCCGCTCGCTGCTCGCCGGCACGGCCGCGCTTGCCGCCGCGATCACCGCTCGACGCGCCGCTCGTGCCGAGAGCGCACCATCGGCCGAAATTGCCAGCGCGCCGCTGGTGGTGCCATTTCGTGGCCCCTATCAGAGCGGCATTATCACCCCGGCACAAAGCCACACCTATTTCGCGGTCTTTGATGTCACGGCGAAAACGCGGGATGAATTGGTCGAGCTTCTGCGTGTCTGGACCGATGCCGCCGAGCGGCTGACTTTAGGCAAAACCGCGGCGGTTCTGGACCAGGATCTCGCAGCACCAGGCGCGGATTCGGGTGAGGCGCTGGGGCTCGGCGCCTCGCGTCTCACGCTGACTTTCGGCTTTGGGCCAGGGATTTTTGCCAAAGATGGGGTCGATCGTTTTGGCCTTGCTGGGCAACGCCCGGCGGCGCTCGTCGATCTGCCGCGGTTCAATGGAGATCAGTTGATCGCGGCGAAGAGTGGCGGCGATCTTTCGCTACAGGCTTGCGCCGATGATCCGCAAATCGCCTTTCACGCGGTGCGGCAACTGGCGCGGCTGGCCTATGGCGCGGCACAAATACGATGGGTGCAAGCGGGATTTTTGCCGCGCACCCCGCCCGGCGAGACGCCACGTAATCTGATGGGGTTCAAGGATGGCACCAATAATCCGCCAATTGACGATGCCGCGGCGATGGCCAATACAATCTGGATTGGCGAGGAGGGACCGGCTTGGGTTCGTGGCGGGAGCTATGTCGTGGTACGGCGCATTCGCATCGCGCTCGAACACTGGGACCGCAAGGAGGTCGATTTTCAAGAGCAGACGATGGGTCGGCACAAATATTCTGGCGCTCCGCTCGGCGGCACGCATGAATTCGATCCACTCGATCTCGATGCCAAGGATGGCGATGGCAACCCGATCATTGCCGAGAACGCACATGTTCGCTTGGGTTCGGCGGCGATGAATGACGGAGCACGGATTCTGAGACGCGGCTATGCCTATGACGACGGCGTGAATTTCACCGCCGAGCGCTGGCCGCCCTGGCGTCAGGGGATAGAGTATGACGCAGGGCTTTTGTTCATCGCCTATCAGCGTGATCCGCGGACGGGGTTCATCCGCCTGTTCGAGAACATGTCGAAGCTCGATGCGCTGAACCAGTTCGCAACGCACACAGGCAGCGCGATTTTTGTCTGCCCGCCGGGTATTCAGACGGGCGAATATGTCGGCCAATCCCTGCTAGGCACTTGATTTTTTAGAACAGGTTCCAAGGGCTCCGTCCTTGGCGGGATCCAGGGGCAGCGCCCCTGAATCTTCTATTCCGCCGCCACCAGGTAGGTCTCAAGAGGCGGGCATGTACAAACAAGGTTGCGATCGCCATAGACGTTATCGACACGTGCCACCGGCGGCCAGTATTTTGTCCTGCGCACGAAAGGCAGCGGGAAGACCGCCTGGGCGCGCGGATAGGGATGGTTCCAAACCTCCGCGGTGATGGCATCAAGGGTGTGCGGTGCGTTGCGGAGCGGGTTGTCGGTGCGGTCGAGGCGGCCCTCGGCGATGGCGCGGATTTCACCGCTGATCGCGATCATGGCTTCGCAGAAGCGATCGATCTCGGCCTGACTTTCACTTTCCGTTGGCTCGACCATGAGTGTGCCGGCGACCGGCCAGGACATGGTGGGGGCGTGGAAGCCAAAATCCTGTAGCCGTTTAGCGATATCCTCGACGCTGACAGCGGCTTCCTGGACAAAACCGCGGCAATCGAGGATGCACTCATGCGCGACCCTGCCGTGCGCGCCGCGATAAAGGATGGGATAGTGGGGAGCGAGGCGGGCGGCGATGTAGTTGGCGTTCAGAATCGCGATTTCGCTCGCGCGCGTGAGCCCCGCCGCGCCCATCATGCGGATATAGGCATAGGCGATGGGGAGGATGAGAGCGCTGCCAAAGGGCGCCGCGGCGACCGGGCCGTAGCCGCTCGCCGGTCCCGCCGTGACATCGAGCGGATGATTGGGCAGATGCGGCGCGAGATGGGACGCAACCGCGATCGGGCCGACACCGGGGCCGCCGCCGCCATGGGGAATGCAGAAGGTTTTGTGCAGGTTGAGATGGCAGACATCGGCACCGATCGCGCCGGGACTGGTGAGGCCGAGCTGGGCGTTGAGATTGGCGCCGTCCATGTAAATTTGCCCGCCGACGGCGTGAACTTTCGCACAAATTTCGCGCACACCCTCCTCGAACACACCGTGCGTGCTTGGATAGGTCAGCATCAGCGCTGCGAGCCGCGCGCCATGCTCGGAGATTTTTGTGTCAAGATCGGCAAAATCAATGTTTCCCCGCGCATCGCAGCCGACGACGATGACCCGCAGCCCGGCCATCACCGCACTTGCCGGATTGGTGCCGTGGGCGCTGGCGGGGATGAGGCAGACATCGCGCGTGCCCTCGCCGCGCGCGGCGTGATAGGCACGGATCGTGAGCAGGCCGGCGAATTCTCCTTGTGCCCCGGCATTGGGTTGCAGCGATACCGCCTTCATGCCCGTTGCAATCGCCAGCCAATCGGCCAGACGCTTGATGAGAGCGCGATAGCCCGCACTCTGGTCGGGCGGCTGGAAGGGATGGATATCGGCAAAGCCGGGCCAGGAGATCGCCATCATCTCGGCCGCCGCATTGAGCTTCATGGTGCAGGAGCCGAGCGGGATCATGCTGCGATCGAGAGCGATGTCCTTGTCCGCCAGATGTTTGAGATAGCGCAGCATGGCGTGTTCGGAATGATGGGTGTTGAACACCGGATGCTGCAAGATGGCATCCTGGCGGAGGAAATTTTGCGCGAGCGGGGAGGCTTCAATGGTGCGCGCAGCGCCGAAAACTGCCGCCAAGCGCCGCCATTCATCATCGGTCACGGTCTCATCGAATGCAATGGCCACGCCCTCGGGGAGGGCGCGCAGATCGAATCCGGCGTCACGGGCGCGTGCCAGCAAGGTCGCGGTCTCGCCCAGGATGACGACGGTATCGAAGAAATCGGCGTGCCCGATCCGTCCGCCTTGCGCTTCTACCAAGGCGCCGAGCCGGCGCGCCATGAGATGCACGCGCATCGCGATCCGGCGCAATCCCGCTTGGCCGTGCCACATGGCATAAAAAGCCGCGATATTGGCCAGCAATACTTGCGCGGTGCAGATATTGGACGTCGCTTTCTCGCGCCGGATATGCTGCTCGCGGGTCTGAAGCGCGAGGCGGAGCGCGGGGTGCCCGGCGGCGTCGATCGAAACCCCGACGAGGCGGCCCGGCATGTGGCGCTTGAACGCCTCGCGCGTCGCGAAGAAGCCGGCATGTGGCCCGCCGAAACCCATTTTTGTCCCGAAACGCTGGGCCGCGCCGACCACGATGTCCGCGCCCATTTCGCCCGGCGATATCAGCAGCACGAGAGCCAGCGGATCGGCAGCGACGATGGCAAGCGCCCCGGCTTGCCGCGCCGCGGCGATTTCCGGGGCGAGATCGCGCACCGCGCCGCTGCTGCCGGGATATTGCAGCACCACCGCGAAGGCATGCGCGGCGGTGATGGCGTTTGCCTCGCCCGGGGTGAAATCGACGAGGCGCCAACCATGCGGGGCGGCGCGCGTCGCCAGCACCGCGCGGGTTTGGGGATGGACATCGCGCGCCACCGCAATGACCGTCGCGTCGCGCGCGCGCGTCACGCCATGCGCCATGGCCACCGCCTCGGCCGCCGCCGTTGCCTCGTCGAGCAGCGAGGCATTGGCGATTTCCATCCCCGTGAGATCGGCGATCATGGTCTGGAAGGCGAGCAGCGCTTCGAGGCGGCCTTGCGCGATCTCCGGCTGATAGGGCGTGTAGGCGGTGTACCAGGCCGGGTTTTCGAGCACGTTGCGCTGGATTACCGCGGGCAGGTGCGTGCCGTGATAACCTTGACCGATCAAGGGCTTGCGCCCGCCATTTTGCGCCGCAAGTGCGGCTAGTTCGGCAAGCAGCGCGGCCTCGCCGAGGGGCTCGGGAAGGCCGGCTGGCATCGCGGCGCGGATTTCGCCGGGGATGGTTTCCGCCACCAGCGCATCGAGCGAGGCCGCGCCAACCACCCCGAGCATCGCCGCGATCTCGGCCGCGCGCGGGCCGATATGGCGATCGACGAAGCGCTCCTCGGAGGCCTCGGCCTTCATCACGGGGTCTCCAGCAAGACGCGATAGGCGGTGGCGTCGAGCAGATCCTCGAACGCCTCGGGACTGGCCGGGGTGAGTTGGAAAAACCAACCCTCGCTCTCGGCGGCGCGATTGACGAGTGCCGGATCCTCGATGATCGCGCCATTAACCGCCGCGATGGTGCCGCTCATCGGAGCGAAAACATCCGACGCCGCCTTGACGCTCTCGACCACGGCACAAGCCTCGCCGGCCTCGACGCTCCGCCCCGGCTCGGGCAATTCGATGAAAACGAGATCGCCGAGCGCCGCCTGGGCATGGTTGGTGATGCCGACGGTAAAAATCGCGCCGTCGCGACGTACCCATTCGTGGTCCTTGGTGAAGCGGGTCTCGGGCATCGGATTTTCCTCAATTGGCATAGCGATGGGGGATGAAGGGGAGGGTGACGCGATGGGCGGGCAGATCCTGACCGCGGACACGAACCGCGAGCCGAGCGCCGGGTTCGGGCGCGGGGGTCACGACATAGCCCATGCCGATCGGGGCATTGAGGCTCGGACTGAAACCGCCCGAGGTGAGATGGCCGATATCCTCGCCCGCGGCGATAATCGGCGCGCCCGCCCGCGCCGGGGCGCGGCCTTCGAGCCGGAGGCCGATGCGAAGCCGTGCCGGACCGGCGCCGAGAGCCTCAAGAATCGGCCGAGCGCCAGGGAAATCGGCGGTGGCGCGGCGGCGTTTGGCGATGGTCCAGGCGAGGTCGGCCTCAACCGGGGTCGTCGTCGCGTCGATATCCTGGCCATGCAGGCAAAGCCCGGCCTCCAGGCGAAGCACGTCGCGCGCTCCAAGCCCCGCCGGCACCACGCCGGGAAGCGCCAGCAGCCGGCGCGCCAGCGCTTCGGCTTCCGCGCCCGCGACGGAAATCTCAAACCCGTCTTCGCCGGTATAGCCGGAGCGCGAGACAAGGCAGTTGATGCCGGCAATCTCGCCTTCGGCCACGCCCATGAAGGGCAGGGCGGTGAAACCCTGGCTGATTTCACCCAGCAGCCCTGCCGCGCGCGGCCCCTGAAAAGCCAGCAACGCGCGATCGGGCCGTGGCACGAGGTGCGGGCCGTGCGACAGATGCGCCGTTATTCGTGCAAAATCAGCCACTTTATTGGCGGCGTTAACAACCAGGAAGAGCCGCTCGGGGGCCAACCGCGCCACCATCAGATCATCGAGAATGCCGCCGGCATGACCGGTCAGCAACGTATAGCGCTGGCGCCCGCGCTTGAGGCCGAGGAGATCGCCCGGCACCAAGTGCTCGAGCGCGGCATCGCCGCCGACGCCGAGTAGTTCCGCCTGGCCCATGTGGGAAACATCGAACAGCGCGGCGTGGGTGCGGCAGGCGCGGTGCTCGGCGAGAATGCCGCTTGGGTAGGAAAGCGGCATCACATAGCCCGCAAACGGCACCATCCGCGCGCCCAACGCGCGATGCAGCCCATCGAGCGGGCTCAATGCCAGTTCAGCCGAGGAAGATTCCATACCGAGCCCCGCGCCAAGGTCGACCACCAGCCTCATGCTGGCGGCATCGACCCCCCTCTGTCGCGGAACCTGAGAGATTGAAGCGGGAGCCCGAAGGCTGCCGCCCTTACCCCTTCGGTGCGGCACGCCTTTCCGGCCTGCCGGCTTTCCAGAGATCCAATCTCCCGCGCGGCCCTTTTGCCTGAGCGATTCCGGGGGCCGGTTGCGCCTTCGGCGGCAGGCCAGGCACGCAATTCGAGCCGGGCCTACTCTCTCCCGCGCGGGAAAACGCGGACATCCCATCATGGCCGAAAGCCGCGCGTCCTTCAAGCCAGGTTGTGCCCGCGCCCGACCTGCCCGCGCCCGACCTTGCTCAAACCGGCCCATCGCGGCAGATTGCGCGCATGGCGGTCTATACCGAGGTTTCCGATGAGGCTCTGGCGGGGTTTCTCGCCGAATACGATATCGGCAAATTGATCGCCTTCCGCGGCATCGCCGAGGGCGTGGAGAACAGCAATTATGCGCTCCGCACCGAAGCCGGCGATTTCATTCTCACGCTCTATGAAAAGCGCGTCGTTCCAGCTGATCTGCCGTGGTTTCTCGGGTTGATGGAGCATCTCGCCGAACGCGGCATCCCGTGCCCGCTGCCGGTGCATGGGCGCGATGGCCAGGCGCTCCGGGTTTTGTGCGGGCGCCAAGCGGCGATCACCACTTTTCTGCCCGGCGTATGGCCGAGGCGGGTGCGGCTGGCCCATTGCGCACCCCTCGGCGCGGCGCTGGCCGCGCTGCATCTGGCGGGGCGGGATTATGCGCCCCAACGCGTCAATGCGCTCGGCCCTGCGAGCTGGGCGAGCCTCTTCGCGCGCGCCGCCGGCGATGCTGATCATATCCGCCCAGGCCTCCGGGCCGAGATCGAGGCGGCGTTGCATGGCATTCTCAAGGCCTGGCCGGAGGATTTGCCGCGCGGGCAGATCCACGCCGATCTCTTCCCTGACAACGTGTTTTTTCTCGATGGCAAGCTTTCCGGGCTGATCGATTTCTATTTTGCCGCGACCGAGCTGTTTGCCTATGACCTGGCGATCTGCCTCAATGCTTGGTGCTTCGAGCCCGATTACAGTTTCAATGTCACCAAGGCCCGCGCGCTGCTCGGCGCCTATGACGCAGCGCGACCGCTGCTGCAAGCCGAGCGCGCGGCGTTGCCGGTGCTCTGCCAGGGGGCGGCGCTGCGCTTCGTGTTGACGCGGCTGTTTGACTGGATCAACACGCCCCCCGGCGCGCTGGTGACGCGGAAGGACCCGCTCGATTACGTCCGCCGGCTGCGCTTCAACCTCGCGGCGAAGGATGCCAGCGCCTATGGACTCTGAGGACGATGCCGTCGAGATCTGGACGGATGGCGGCTGCAAGCCCAATCCCGGCCCCGGGGGCTGGGCGGCGATTTTACGCCACGGGGCGCATGAACGCACACTTTCAGGCGCCGAACCGGCGACCACCAATAACCGCATGGAACTGACGGCCGCCGCTGCCGCGCTCGAGGCCCTCAAACGTCCATGCCGCGTCGCGCTTTATACCGATAGCGAATACGTGAAAAACGGCGTCACACGCTGGAAGGATGGCTGGGTGCGGCGCAATTGGCGCAATGCCGCGGGCGATCCAGTGGCCAATATGGATCTGTGGCGCCGCCTGCTCGACGCGGCGCGCCGCCACGACGTCGCTTGGCACTGGGTGCGCGGCCATACCGGCCATCCGCTCAACGAACGCGCCGACGAGATCGCCACCCGCGCCCGCGAATCGCTCGGCAAGACCTGAGAGTTTGAAAAGAATGCCCTCGCGCCCCGGAATCGATCGGAAAAGATCAATGTTTCCAGAGGGCAGACTTTTTCAAGTTCGATTGATTTTCAGGCTCTGATCCCATGCTTGCCGGGCACCGGCGAGACAGGCACTCTCGCGAGCAGAAGGAGCGCCGCGATGACGGAACCCGAATGGCCCGATGAAGTTTTTGCTGTTTTGCGTGAGGCCGATATCCAGCAGGTGGGCTATGTGCCTGACGCCGGCCATGCGCGCCTCATCGCGCGCGCCCTTGCGGAGCCTTCCATGCGCGCGGTGGTGCTGACTACCGAGGAAGAAGGCATCGCGTTGGCCACCGGCGCCTGGCTCGGTGGCGCGCGGGCGGTGCTCTTGATGCAATCTTCTGGTGTTGGCAACTGCGTCAATATGCTGTCACTGCCGGCCAATTGCCGCACACCGCTGTTGCTGCTGGTGACGATGCGGGGCGAGTGGGGCGAGTTCAATCCCTGGCAGGTGCCGATGGCGCGCGCGACCGAACAGGTGCTCCGCGCCGCCGGCGTTCTCGTCCATCGCGCCGATCACGCAGGCGAAGTGGCGGAGATGGTGCGTGCCGCCGCTGCCCTTGCTTTCGCAAGCTGCGAGGCGGTTGCCGTGTTGTTTTCGCAACGCCTGATCGGTGCCAAGGTGTTCGTCGCGGCGGGAGAAAAATCATGAGTGAAGCCCTCGATCGCCGCGCTGTGGTCGCCACATTGCTCGCCGGGCGCGATGATGCGCTGGTGGTGAGCGGGCTTGGCTCGGCCACCTATGACGTCGCGGCCGCCGGCGACCGGGCGGAGAATTTTTATCTCTGGGGCGCGATGGGAGGTGCCGCGATGGTCGGGCTTGGCCTCGCGCTCGCGCAACCCACGCGCCGCGTGCTGGTGATCACCGGCGATGGCGAGATGTTGATGGGGATGGGCGGGCTTGCCACCATCGGGGCAAGCCAGGCTGAGAATCTTTCGATCGTCGTGCTCGATAACCGGAGCTTCGGCGAGACCGGCGCGCAGGCGAGCCACACCGCGCACGGCACCGACCTCGCGCTCGTCGCTGCGGGGTGCGGCTGGCGCGAGACGCGGCGCGTCGCCGATCAGGCGGGGCTCGTCGGCCTCGCCGCGGCGCTGCGCACGCGCGCGCTCTTTGCGGTTGTCGAGATTGCGCCGGGGGAAAAGCCGCGCGTGCTGCCGCCCCGCCATGGCGCGCTGCTGGCCGCGCGCTTCCGTACCGCACTCTGGATCAGCGATCCGTAAGTCATCATCGGATCAAAGATCCGTGGCGGCGATTATCGGATCAGCGATCCGTGGCGGCAATCATCGCGCGAATTTCAGGATAGATCTCGCTGCTCCAGCGCCTGCCGCTGAACACGCCATAATGCCCGATGCCGGATTGCAAATGGTATTTCTTGCGCTCGCGCGGCAGATTGGTGCAAAGATCGAGCGCGGCGCGGGTCTGGCCGATGCCGCAGACGTCATCGCGTTCGGCCTCCACGGCGAGGAGCGCGGTCGTGCGAATGGCGTGCGGGCGGATCGGTCGGCCGTGCCAGGTGAGGCGGCCTTGCGGCAGGAGATGCTGCTGGAAGACGTGATGCACGGTTTCGAGATAGAATTCTGCCGGCAGATCCATCACCGCGAGATATTCGCCGTAGAATTTACGATGCGCCTCGGCCTTGCCGAGTTCGCCCAAAGCGACGTTGCGCCATTGCCGCCAATGCGCCGTGACGTGGCGCTCCAGATTCATCGAGACAAAAGCCGCCAGTTGCATGAAACCAGGATAGACACGCCGCCCGGCGCCGCGATGGCGCCAGGGTACACGGGCGATGACGTTTTTCTCGAACCATTCGAGCGGTCGGGAACGGGCGAGGTCGTTGACGCGGGTCGGGTTGACGCGGGTATCGATCGGTCCGGCCATCAGCGTGAGGCTGCGCGGCAAGGCGATGTGGGCATCCTCGGCCATCGCCGCGACCGCCGCGAATGCCGGCACCGCGGGCTGGCAGACCGCGATGACATGCGCGCCGGGGCCGATCGCGGTGATGAAATCGATGACGTGATCGATGAAGGAAGAAAATCCGAAGCTGCCGGCGGCGAGCGGCACGTCGCGCGCGTTGACCCAGTCGGTGATATAGACGTCGTGCTCGGGCAGCAGCGCTTCCACGGTATTGCGCAGCAGGGTTGCAAAATGCCCCGACATCGGCGCGATGATCAGCACCCGCGGCTGCGGTGCCGGTATTTCTTTGCGGAAATGCAGCAATACGCCGAACGGCGTACGCCGAATTTCTTCCTCGATGATCGCCACCGACTCGCCGGCCAGCCTTGTCGTTTTGATACCGAAATGCGGACGGGCATGGGTGGTCTCGGTATGGCCAAGCAGGTCGAAGGCGCCGGCGAGAAAGCCCAGGGGAAGGCTCGCGGGCCAGGCGCCGGCAAAGGGGCGCAGGAGCGAGCTTGCCCCGCGCGCCAATACCCGCCAATGCGCGAGCGCATCGGCATGGAGATGATAGAGTGGGTAGAGCAAGGGATCGAACCCGTAGCCCAGTTCGGGAGCGGCGCGGGCGAGCCAATCGGCAACTGTCTCTTCCCCGGCGGCGAGCGATAGATCGGTTGCGCTATCGAGCATCGAAGCCTGCGTCCCCAATTTGTTCCATCACCACACCTTTTCAACCCATTTTCCTAAGATTGCCCCAAACCGCTCGCCGGCGCAAAGGGGGGCTGCGCAAAACCATCGCGGGCGTGCAAAAAAAATCAGTTGCGCCGAGGCCAGGATGCCGCTATTGCCCCGTCCGGGTCACGCCCCCCCACCGGGGCGCTTCTCTTCTGTAAGGGAGAGCCGTCATGGCACGTCTCGTCACTGCTCCGCCTCGGCCGCAATTGCGCCCGGCCAATCCCCATTTTTCCTCCGGCCCTTGCGCCAAACGTCCCGGCTTTACGATCGAAGCGCTTTCTGGGGCGATTCTTGGCCGCAGCCATCGCGCCAAGCAGCCGAAAGCGCGCCTTGCCGAGGTCATCACCCGCTCGCGCGCGATTCTCGGGATGCCGGCTAACTGGCGGCTCGGCATCGTGCCGGCCTCCGACACGGGGGCCGTCGAGCTGGCGCTGTGGTCGCTGCTCGGGGCGCGGGGCGTCGACGTGCTCGCCTTCGAGAGTTTTTCCGAAGGCTGGGCCAATGACATCGTCAAGCAGCTCGGTCTCAAGGAGGCGAGAATTCTCGCCGCGCCCTATGGCAAACTCCCCGATCTCGCGGCCGTCGATCCGGCGCATGATGTCGTTTTTACCTGGAACGGCACGACATCGGGCGTGCGGGTCGCGAACGCCGATTGGATCGCCGCCGATCGTGCCGGGCTGGCAATTTGTGACGCCACCTCAGCGGCGTTTGCCATGCGGCTGGCGTGGGACAAGCTCGATGTCGTCACCTGGTCGTGGCAGAAAGTGCTCGGCGGCGAGGCGGCGCATGGCATGCTGGCGCTCTCGCCGCGCGCCGTGGCCCGCCTCGAATCCTACCAACCCGCTTGGCCGCTGCCGAAAATTTTTCGCCTTACCAAAGGTGGAAAGTTGATCGAGGGGATTTTCCAAGGTGAGACGATCAACACGCCGAGCATGCTTTGCGTCGAGGATGCGATCGATGGCCTGCGCTGGGCGGAGCGGATCGGCGGGCTAGATGCCCTGATCGCGCGCTCAGAAGCGAGTCTCGCCGCGGTTAGCGCCTGGGTTGCGCGGAGTAATTGGGCGGATTTTCTGGCTGAAGATCCCGCAACCCGCTCCTGCACCTCGATTTGTCTCACCATCACCGCGCCCTGGTTCATGGCGTTGGCACCCGCGACCAAGGCGGAAGCGGCGAAGAAGATCGCGGCCTTGCTGGAGGCGGAAGGGATTGCTTTTGACATCGCAAGCTATCGCGACGCCCCGCCGGGTTTGCGCATCTGGGCCGGTGCCACCGTCGAGCCCGATGATGTCAAGGCATTGCTGCCCTGGCTCGATTGGGCCGAGGCCAGCGTGCGCGCGGATTACGCGGTTGTGGAGTGAGAGAGATGGCGAAAGTTCTGATCAGCGATAAGCTTTCCCCCGCGGCTGTTGCCATCTTCCGCAATCGCGGCATCGATGTCGATGTCCGCTCCGGTCTCGCGCCCGCCGAATTGCGCGCGATCATCGCCTCCTATGACGGGCTTGCCATTCGTTCGGCAACCAAGGTCACACGCGAATTGCTCGATGCCGCGCACAATTTGAAAGTCGTCGGCCGTGCCGGGATTGGCGTTGACAATGTCGATGTCAAATCCGCGACGGCACGCGGCGTCGTGGTGATGAACACACCCTTCGGCAACGCCATCACCACCGCCGAGCATGCCATCGCGCTAATGTTCGCGCTCGCCCGCCAGATCCCGGAGGCCTCGCAATCGACCAAGGCGGGCAAGTGGGAAAAGAACCGTTTCATGGGCGTCGAACTCTTCGCCAAGACGCTCGGCCTGATCGGTTGCGGCACGATCGGCTCGATTGTCGCCGATCGTGCTTTGGGCTTGAAGATGAAGGTGATCGCCTATGATCCTTTCCTGACCGAACAACGGGCGGTTGATCTTGGCGTCGAAAAGGTTGCGCTTGAAGACTTGCTTGCGCGCGCCGATTTCATCACCCTGCACACCCCGCTTACCGAAGAGACGCGCAATATTCTCTCCCGCGCCGCACTGGCCCGGACAAAACCTGGTGTGCGCATCATCAATTGCGCGCGCGGCGGGCTGCTCGATGAGCAGGCGCTCGGTGAGGCGCTCCGCGCGGGCCATGTCGCGGGCGCCGCACTCGATGTTTTCGAGGTCGAGCCAGCGACCGAAAACCCGCTTTTCGCCCTCGACAATGTCGTCTGCACGCCGCATCTCGGTGCCGCGACCGCCGAGGCACAGGAGAACGTGGCATTGCAGGTCGCCGAGCAGATGAGCGATTTTCTGCTGAGCGGCGCGGTTGCCAACGCCATCAATATGCCCTCGGTCTCGGCCGAGGACGCGCCACGGCTTAAGCCTTATATGGAACTTTGCCGTCAGCTTGGCGCATTCGCGGGCCAGCTCACGCGGATCAGGGAGGGCGTGCTGCGGCGCGTGACCATCGAATACGAGGGCGCGGCAGCGGCGCTCAACCACAAACCGCTCACCGCGGCGGCATTGGCCGGACTGCTTTCGCCGATGCTCGCCGGGATCAACATGGTGAACGCGCCGGTCGCGGCGCGCGAGCGCGGCATCGATGTCGCTGAGACCGTGCATGATCGGCCGAGCGAATACCAGACGCTGGTGCGCATCACGGTTGCGACCGACGAGCATGAGCGGGGCGTTGCCGGCACCCTGTTCGCGGGCGCCAAGCCGCGGTTGGTGGAAATCAAGGGCATCCAGGTCGAGGCCGATTTCTCGCGCCACATGCTCTATGTCACGAACGAGGACAAGCCGGGCTTCATCGCCCGCTTCGGCGCGCTGCTCGCCGAGGCCGGGATCAACATCGCGACTTTTCACCTTGGCCGCGCCGCCGCCGGGGGCGATGCGATCTGCCTGGTTTCGGTCGATGAGGATGTCCCGGAGAGCGTGCTGACGGCGGTGCGCGCCCTCCCACTCGTCAAGCAGGCGGCAACCCTCGAATTCTGAACCGGGCAAATGGGCGGCGGGTTCAGCCGCCGCCCATATCCTGCTGCCGCGCCTCACCGCCGAAGCCGATGAGCACCGCGATCAGCACGGCGACGATCCCGGCAACGCCCGCCAAAGCGTAGCTGTAATTATGGTCCATGTGGTCGGCGATCGTCGATTGGATGGTGGCGTTGGCGGACGCCAGCAGATTTCCGAGTTGATAGACGACACCAGGAAACGTGCCGCGGATTTCGGGCGGCGAGATCTCGTTGAGATGCGCGGGGATGACGCCCCAGGCACCCTGCACGCAGACTTGCATGAGAAACGCGCCGAGCCCGAGCATCAGCGGCGTGCTGCCAAAAGCCCAGAGCGGCAGCACCGGGATCGAGAGCAGGGCGGCGATGACGATGGCGACGCGGCGGCCGATGCGCTGCGAGAGGGTGCCGAAGAACAGCCCGCCAAGCATGGCGCCGATGTTATAGACGATGGCGATCGCCGAGATCGTCGCTGGCGAAAGCTTGTGCTGCGCGCCAAGAAAGGCGCTCGGGTAGAGATCCTGCGTGCCGTGGCTAAAGAAATTGAACGCCGTCATGGTAACAATGGCGTAGATCGCGAGATTGAGGTGCTGGCTTAGAACTTTTCCGAGGCCGGCGCGCGGCCCCCGGGCCTGGCGGGCATGCCAGTCTGGGCTTTCAGGCACGTTGCGGCGGATATAGAGCACCAGCAGCGCTGGCGCGGCGCCGACCATGAACATCCCGCGCCAGCCGAGGAGCGGCATCGCGAGATAGAGGATCGAGGCGAGCAGATAGCCCGAAGGATAGCCCGCCTGTAAAATTCCCGAGACCGTGCCGCGCCACTTGGTCGGCACGCTTTCCATGGTGAGCGAGGCACCGACCCCCCATTCGCCGCCCATGGCGATGCCGTAGAGCGCGCGCAAGACGATGAACACGGTGAGCGAGGGGGCGAAGCCGGAGGCGAATTCCAACACCGAATAGGCCAACACATTGGCCATCAATGTCGGGCGGCGGCCGAAACGATCGGCGATACGGCCAAAGATGAAGGCGCCCAAGGGGCGCATCGCCAGCGTCAAGGTTATCGCCCAGGTGACGGCGGTGATCGAGGTGGTGAAGGTGCTGGCGATGTCGCGGAGCACGAACACCATAGTGAAGAAATCGAACGCATCGAGCGTCCAACCGAGATAGCACGCAACGACAACATGACGCTGCTGGCGAAGCCGATCCTCCATTTCCTCCACCCCCCAGATAATAGGCGTCTGCTAAACGTCGCCGCCGCCTTCGGCAAGATGGAAAAATTTCAGATTGTCCAACCGCCGTCGATCACCACTGCCTGGCCAGTCATGAAACGGGATTCGTCGGAAGCGAGATAGACCGCGAGGGCGGCGATCTCCTCGGGCGTGCCGAGCCTGCCCATCGCCTGGCGCGCAACAAACGCCGAGCGCGCCGCTTCCACCGAGCCGGCTTGCGCGGCGTTGGCGGCGATACGGTCATCGAGGCTCGGCGTCTGGATGGTGCCGGGGCAGATGCAGTTGCAGCGCACGCCGCGCGCCACCGTATCGGCAGCGACCGATTTGGTGATACCGACCACCGCCGCTTTGCTCGCACCATAGATGAAGCGGTTGGGCGCGCCTTTGATCGAGCCCACGGCGGAAGCCATGTTAATGATCGAGCCCGCGCCGCGCGCCAGCATCCCCGGCAGAAAAGCCCGGATCAGGCGGAACATCGCGCGCGCGTTGAGGTCGAAAGCGAACTGCCATTCTTCCTCGGTGGCATCAAGAATGTTGCCCTGGTGGACAAAGCCGGCGCAATTGAAAAGCACATCGACCGCGCCCACCTGCGCCGCCAGGGCGGTGATCGCGCTCGCATCCATGACGTCGAGCCGCCGCGTGGTGATGTGCGGCTCTTTGATCTCGGCGAGCTTCGCCTCGTTGACGTCGGTGGCGATGACATGGGCGCCCTCGGCGGCGAAAGCGAGCACGCTCGCCCGCCCGATCCCTTGCGCCGCAGCCGTGACAAAAGCGGTTTTGCCGGCAAGCCTTCCTGACATGATGGGTTCCCCCTCAGTGATTATTCCGCGATTCGCCGCGGGTGGTGATGATGTCGAGATAAAGCGTCGCGGGTTCGAGACAGGCGCCGGTGCCGAGCTGGCCCACCATGGAGCGATAGATTTCCTCCCAGGGCGTTTTATGGTCGAGCTTGGGCGGGCTCCAGGCAGCGCGGCGAGCGGCGAGTTCATCCGCCTCCAGCAGCACATCGACGCGCCGCGTGTTGAGATCGACGCGGATGCGATCGCCCGTGCGCAACAGCGCGAGCCCCCCGCCGACCGCCGCCTCGGGTGTGACGTTGAGGATCGAGGGCGCCGCCGAGGTGCCGGATTGCCGCCCGTCGCCCATCGTCGGCAGCGCATCGATGCCGCGCTTCAAGAGGGCGGCCGGCGGCTGCATGTTCACCACTTCGGCGCTGCCGGGATAGCCGACCGGGCCGCAATTGCGCACGATCAGGATCGAGTGCTCATCGATACCCAAATCGGCATCCTCGATGCGCGCGTGATAATCCTCCGGCCCCTCGAAAACGATCGCCTTGCCCTCGAAAACATTGGGATGCGCGGGGTCAGAGAGGAAGCGACGACGGAACGCCTCGTCGATGACGCTGGTCTTCATCACCGCGCTCTCGAAGAGATTGCCGCTCATCACGACATAGCCGGCATGCTCCTTGAGTGGGCGCGCATAGGGGCGGATCACCTCGCGATCGGGCTCGGGCAGGCCAACTAGATTTTCCGCCAGCGTCCGGCCCGTCACCGTCATCACCCCGCCATCGATCTTGCCGGCCTCAAGCAGCTCCTTCATCACCGCCGGGACGCCGCCGGCACGGTGGAACGCCTCGCCGAGGAAACGCCCGGCCGGCTGGCAATCGACCAAAAGCGGAATTTCCGGGCCCAGCCGCTGCCAGTCGTCGAGCGTGTGCTCAACGCCCATGTGCCGCGCGATCGCGATCATGTGGATCGGGCAATTCGACGAGGCGCCAAGCGCTGCCGCCGCCACCACCGCGTTTTCGAACGCCGCCTTGGTCATGATATCGGACGGCCGCAGATTCTCATGCACCATGGCGACGATCCGTCGTCCTGTCTCATAGGCCATCTGGCCGCGCTCGCGATAGGGCGCGGGAATGGCGGCGCAGCCGGGCAGCGACATGCCAAGCGCTTCGGCGAGGCTGTTCATCGAGGTCGCCGTGCCCATGGTGTTGCAATGCCCGGCCGAGGGGGCCGAGGAGGCGACCATGGCCATGAACTCATTATAGCCGATCTTGCCCTCGGCGTAGAGCTTGCGCCCCTCCCAGACGATGGTGCCGGAGCCCGAGAGCCTGCCTTGCCACCAGCCATCGAGCATCGGCCCACCGGAGAGCACGATCGCCGGGATATTCACCGTCGCCGCCCCCATCAGGCAGGCCGGCGTCGTTTTGTCGCATCCGGTGGTGAGCACCACGCCATCGAGCGGGTAGCCATGCAGCACCTCGACGAGGCCGAGATAGGCGAGATTGCGATCAAGCGCCGCAGTCGGACGTTTACCGGTTTCCTGAATGGGGTGAAGGGGAAATTCGAGTGGCACGCCACCGGCATCACGAATGCCATCACGCACGCGATGGGCGAGGTCGAGGTGATGGCGGTTGCAGGGCGAAAGATCGGAGCCAGTCTGGGCAATGCCGATGATCGGCTTGCCGGATTGCAGCTCCTCGCGCGTCAGGCCGAAATTGAGATAGCGCTCGATATAGAGCGCGGTCATCCCCGGATCGTGCGGATCGTCGAACCAGCGCCGGCTGCGCAGGCGCGGCAAATTTTCCTCTGTCATGGGGCCCTCCGTTTCCACCCGTCCGCGCGCGACACTGCCAGGAATGGCTTGGCAAAGCCAGAGCCTCCCCCCGGACCCGAGGGCCGGCTTTAAGCGCCCCGCACGCCGAGCCTTCCGGCAAGATCTTGGATAAACTGCCAAGCGACGCGCCCCGAGCGGCCGCCGCGGGTGACCGACCACTCGATGGCCTCGGCGCGCAGCATCTCGGGGCTGATCGGCAAGCTCAGGGCGCCAGCATAGCCCTCGATCATGGCGAAAAATGTTTCCTGATCACAGTTGTGAAAGCCGATCCAGAGACCGAACCGATCAGAGAGCGAGACTTTTTCCTCTGTCGCTTCCGAGGGATTGATCGCGGTCGCGCGCTCGTTCTCGATCATATCGCGCGGCATCAGATGGCGGCGGTTGGAGGTGGCATAAAACAGCACATTTTCCGGCCGGCCCTCGATGCCACCATCGAGCACTGATTTCAATGCTTTATAGTCAGCGTCCTCACGTTCAAAAGAAAGATCATCGCAAAAAATCAACACCCGCCGCCGTTCGCCGCGCAAACCGCGCAGCAGCTCGGGGAGCGTCGCGATATCCTCGCGGTGGATTTCCACCAGCACCAGGCTGCCCTCATGTTTTTCATTCGCCTCGGCATGCACTGCTTTGACAAGAGAGGATTTTCCCATACCGCGCACCCCCCAAAGCATGGCATTGTTGGCGGGGAAGCCGGCGGCGAAGCGCAGCGTATTCTCCAGCAGCAAGGTTTTCTGCCGCGCGATGCCCTGGAGCAGCCCGATCGCGACATGGGAGACGCGGGCTACCGGATGCAGAGCCCGCGCCTCGGGATGCCAGACGAAGGCATCGGCGCCGGTGAGGTCGAGCGGCGCGGGGGCAGGGGGAGCGAGGCGTTCGAGGGCGGCGGCGATACGCAAGGCGGCATCGAGAAGGCGCGGGTCCATTTTTCTTCCTGCGGGGGAGAGCTTGACGGGGAGGGGGGGCAAAGTATGGTCCGCCGCCAGCTTCGGCAACCCCGGCTTCGGCCCAGCGGAAAGATCCCCCATGCTCCCCTCGCTGATTTCGCCCGCCTACGCCCAGAGCGTGAACTCGCTGATGGCCAACGCCACGCAATTCGCGCCCCTGGTGCTGATTTTCGCCGTGTTCTACTTTCTTCTCATCCGCCCGCAGCAGCAGCGCCAGAAAGAGCTGAAGCGGTCGCTCGCGGCGCTCAAGCGCGGCGATCGGGTGGTGACGGCAGGGGGAATTCTCGCGACCGTGCAAAAACTCCGCGAGGGCTCGAACGAGGTCGAGGTCGAGATCGCGCCCAATGTGCGGGTCATGGTGCTGCGCGAGACGATCAGCAGCGTGGTGAAGACGCCGGCGGCGAACGACGCCAAACCGCCGGCCAAGGTGGCCGGCGGCGCACAAAACTAAGGGTTCGCAAAGTATTATCTCAGCAAAATAAGGCCGGGGCTCCGCCCTGGACCCGCTGGGGCCAGCGGCCCCAGACCGGCATCACGATCAGCCGAGCTTGGCCTCGGCAAAGTCATAATTGGCAAGCTTGTCCAGCCAGTTTTGCACGTAATCGGGACGGCGGTTGCGGAAGTCCAGATAATAGCTGTGCTCCCAGACATCGCAGCCGAGCAGGACCTGACCCTCGCCGGTGGCGAGCGGGTTGGAGCCGTTCGGCGTTTTTGTCACCTTGAGCTTGCCATGCGCATCAAGGATCAACCACGCCCAGCCCGAGCCGAACTGGCCAACGGCCGCGGCCTTGAAGGCCTCCTTGAACTGCGCCACGCCACCGAAATCCGCGATCAGCTTTTTCTCGAGCTTCCCCGGCATGCGTCCGCCATGGGTCGGGCTCATCGCCTGCCAGAAAAGAATATGGTTCCAGTGCTGCCCGGCATTGTTGAAGATAGGCGCCATCTCGGGCTTGTTGTAGGAGAGTTTGATGATGTCTTCCAGCGACTTGCCCTTGAGCGTGGCATCTTTCTCGACGAAGCCGTTGAGCGCGGTGACATAGGCCTGATGGTGCTTGTCGTGATGCAGTTCCATCGTCTCGGCGCACATGCCGTGACTGGCCAGCGCGTCTTTCGCATAGGGAAGGGGGGGGAGTTCGAAGGCCATGGACTTTTTCTCCGTGCTAGGGCGGGATGAACCGCATGCGCCACGCGACCGGACGAGGGCCGCCGAAGCGGGGCCGACACCAAACCAGACCGCGCCCGTTCGGTTTCGCTGACTTTCCCCTTGCTATTGGTCCGGCGACGCGGCGTCAAGGCGGGAGCAATACCCCAGACGCTATAAATATTATGATTTAGAAATGATATTTAATTAGCGAGGAGGGGGTATGGTCAGCGCGCAATGGGAAATTTGAGCAGCCACGCTACGAAGAGATTCCTTCGAAGCATCTTGAATTTTCTGCGGCATACTCATGTCGGAAAGAGCGGTTGAATATTTGTTAAACTTATCCTGCGCGACGCTACAATCGCCATTTTGCGCGATAGCCAGGGTCCAATCATAAAGAATTCTGGCTCTTTCTCCCAAAACAGGGACAGAAGATCCATGCGAAACCTGAAAAAATGCAGAGGAAAAATCCTTTAAAGCAGCGTCGTGAATAGCAGGATCTAGAGATGTCTGCATGAGAGTGACAGCGGTAACACGAAACAATTCTAGGATAGCCACTGGATTCGGGTGTTTTTCTTCAATGGCAAGCGCACTAATCATATACTGTTCTGACTGCTCTGGGTAACCCGCTAATGTATCTGCTCAACCCGGTAGGGGCGTGATCGGCAGTGATGCTGTGGTGACGGCGTTTTTGATGGCGGTGTAGGCATCGAGGCCGTGCCGGGCGGCGGTCCCGACGACGGATCGGACATTGGCGAAGA
>Ga0207433_10001985_pt1 | contig 42693 bp, 24 predicted proteins | sample YelNatPaOPGAMG01_FD_187559 | JGI IMG/M metagenome (GOLD analysis project Ga0207433, IMG submission 187559) | Hot spring thermophilic microbial communities from Obsidian Pool, Yellowstone National Park, USA - OP-RAMG-01 (SPAdes) (version 3) | ecosystem: Environmental > Aquatic > Thermal springs...
CTGATTTTTTCGTAAAAAACGGTTGAGGAAAAGTCGGGCAAAGAGTTTGCAGTCAAAGGTAGACGAGGCTTACGCAACAACCCTTGGATAGGATTAAGAAGGGCGTTAAAATTGGGAGTAAGTAAACGAGACAACACTGCGAACCACCCGTAATTTTCCTCAAAAATCAGGATATACCTGCTTCTTATTATATAAAGATGTGGGTAATGGTCAGCCTGAGGGGAGAGGATAAAGGTGAGGGGGAGGTTGGAAAATTAAATAATTTACGATTTACAATTTTTGGTTTACGATTTAAGAAATACATTTTTGATTTGCGATTTTCGATTTACGGTTTCCGATTTGTTTTTAAATTTGAAGATTCCAGATTTTGAGATTAAAATTTGGAAGATTTGCAAATTTGGAAGATTCACTAACTGCATTGCCGGTTGCCGGTTGTCGATTGTCGGTTGAAAAAACAAAAAAATCAGCAAACAGCAACAAGCAAACAACAATTGAAATAAATTTGGTAGATTTTGCAGATTTGAAAATTTGGAAGATTCAATTACTACATTGCCGATTGCCGGTTGTTGATTGTTGATTGGAAAAACAAAAACTGGATTCCTGCTGTAGTTTACCCCTGAGAAATCAGGGGCAGGAATGACAAGAGAGCAAGACAGCGAGATTATCTGTAGGGGCGACCCTGTGTGGTCGCCCGAAAACGATAATCGGCAAATGGCAATTGATAATTAATATTTCCTCTACCCTGCGGGGAGAGGAAAAAGGTGAGGGGGGATAAATACATTGCCGATTGCTGGTTGCTGGTTGGAAAAAAATTCCTATACCCTGCGGTTGATATTACCCATAAGTATCAAGAAGCAGGTATACCGCTGATTTTTTCGTAAAAAACGGTTGAGAAAAATTCGGGCAAAAAATTTGCAGTCAAAAGTAGGCGAGGCTTACGCAACACCCCTTGGATAGGATTAAGAAGGGCGTTAAAATTGGGAGTAAGTAAACTAGACAACACTGCGAACCACCCGTAATTTTCCTCAAAAATCAGGATATACCTGCTTCTAACTCATAAAATGAAAGATGTGAGTAATGGATATCTTTGTGTAAGGGAGAAAGAAAGTTAAGTGATTGCCCCTCTTGGAAAAAGATGGGACAGGGGAGATTTAATTCCATTGCCGATTGCAGTTTGCCGATTGTCGATTGAAAAAAATAAAAATTGGATTCCTGCTGTAGTTTACCCCTGAGAAATCAGGGGCAGGAATCACAAGAGAACAAGAGAGCAAGAAAGCGAGAATTGAGATTATCTGTAGGGGCGACCCTGTGTGGTCGCCCGTTCTTTTAAAGCGAACCTGCATATCTGCGCATACTCTACGTAATCAATTGAATATTTTATAAATTAAAATAATTAATTTAAAAAAATTAAATAAACCACTTGACTTTTGATATAATTATCATATAATAAAAAACAGAAAAATTGAAAAATTTAAAAAATGTATTTTTTAAAAATTTGAGAAATTAAAAAAATATGATGAATTCTAATAATAATTCAAAATTAAAGGAAATATTAGAACTGGGGTATATTGATACAGAAAAAAAGTATAAAATCCTGTCAGGACCAAATAAGGGGAAAGAATTTCCAGTATATGCAATGGAAGGTGACATTGCAGGATTAGTATATAATAATGAAGAAGATAAAATAGAACTTGTTTATAAAATGCCATTTCCTTTCACGCCTAAAAAAAATAGCATAAACCAGAATAAGGTGTAATTTTGAAAAAGTTTGTATTTGTTTTTTTATTATTAAATTTTTTACTAATACCTTTATACTCTGCAATAACCGGGGCTGCAAAAGAAGATGTTCAATCTTTAACCTTGTATCCCAATGACACAAACAAACTTGTGTATAAAATAAACTTAACAGGCACAGGAACAGATATATTAAATTCAATTAAATTTTCAAATCAGGGCACTGCATCATATCCTACAGATATTTCTGAATTGAAATTATGGTATCAGGCAACAGGTGGTGACTTTAATCCGGGGACTGCAACTTTTATATGCACGATACCGGCAACAGGTTCAACTTCCTGGGAAAAAACAGGAATAAATTTTACAGTAGCAGCAAGCAGTTCTCTTTATATTACTGTTGACATATCATCAATGCCAACAGATGGTAAAACAGTAAAATTAACACTTTTAAAAAAAGGGCTTTCAATTGGCAGCAGCACATACCCAAATTCAAATCAAACAAATACAAATGCTTCAACAATTTCAAATCCACCTAAATTATATGTTTCTTTTGCTGATTATTTACCGGTTAAAGTAAACAAAGGGCAGGAAAATATTTATGCTGTAAAATATTTTTTTCAAAACACAGCAACTTCTACAACCTCATTGACCGGGATAATATTAAATACAATTAATTATTCAGGAGAAATAAATGCAGATACTGCTTTATCACGTATTGTAATAAAAAGCGGGGCAACAACTTATGCTGATATAACATCTATACTTTCATCTCCCCAGATAAGCATATCTTTTTCTCCTTCTATAAGTATTTCTGCTGGTTCTGAAATTTCCCTTGATGTTTTTATTTATCTTTTACCAACAATAAATACAAAAGATATTGGCATTAGATTAAAACAACCATCAGATATTACAACTCTGCAGGTAATAACAAAAGAAGCAAAAGCCGGCTTTTCATTTCCAATGGATACAAAACTCGCAATAATCACCCAGCCGGTTTCATCAGTTAATGTGTCAGGAACAAATACAATGCCTTTTTATGCAACTGAAAATCAAACAGATATAAAGTCATTGCTTTTAACATTTACTCATCCCCAATCAATTACAACCTATGCTGATTGCAGCATAAGGGGGATAACCCTGGTTGCACAATCATTAACAAATCCATCATTAAAAGATACTGATTTATTTTCAAAAGTAAGTGTTTATGATAGCGTGACAACCTATGCTCAAATAGTTACTTCATCAAATACAAATCAAATATTTATTCCATTCACAAATTACCTAGATATTTCTCCTGGCAGTGCAAAGTCAGTTACAATAAGCGTTGATTTAAAATCAGGACTTTTTAATAATAATTTTTATGTTTATGTTTCAAATTCAGCAGGTATTTCTGCTTTTGATAGCGTAAGTGGAGTGACAATAACTGCAAATGGAAGTTTCCCGGTTGCAAGTAATTTGTGTATGGTGCAGAGATTGCCTTCTTACCTCGGTGTCAATCATATAAACAAAATGCCTTCTGTTGTTGTTTTGGGACAGCAATTTGTTTATGCAGAAGATTTTGTTTTAACCCATCCAAATACAGGGAATTATGCTCCAATAGAAATAAAAGGCATCACATTAAATGTTGAAGATAATCTTGGAAATACGATTGTGCCTTCTTCTGCTATTTCAAAACTGACAATACTTGATAGCAGCAATAACACACTTATTTCATATTCTTCAATACCGATAAGTGGTTATAAAATTTTTCTTGATTTTCCATCTCCTGTTTTACTTCTTACCGGAACCAGTAAAACATTAAAGGTCTATATTGATATTCCTTTGTCACCTTTTTCTGGTTATGTGAAATTAAATCTTAATTCATCATTAAATGTAAATGCAGTAGATGGAAATAGCCATATATTAGCAGTTAATGTTGCAGCAGATGCAGGTGATATATTTCCTATGAAAACATCTGCAGCACAAATTTTAAATGCTGCAACTGATGTAAAAGTAAGACATAGCAATACAATGCCATTTTCTGCAAATGCAGGACAGACAGATATTATGCCAATGCAACTTAATTTTCTAAATGATTCAGGCGGCGTTGTCTCGGTTGAAAAGATAAAATTTTATTTTTCAGATAATTTAAATAGCCCTGTTGCTGCAAATAATGTAATAAATAGAATAAAAATAGAAAACAGCAGTAATACTGTGCAGGTTTATGCTGATGCAGCAGTTACAACAAACAATGCTTCTTATGAACTTATATTCACATCTCCTGTTTTAATAAATTATGGCGCTGTAAATTCTGTCACAGTAAATGTGAAAATAAACATAGCAGACCCGGCTTTTACAAATATTTTTAAAATGGGTATTTTATCAGGCCTTTCAATCACAGCAAAAGACAACAGCACAGGCAATACAATCACTGTTATTGCAAACAATGACACTTTTCCTATGAACAGCAGTGTTATAAACATAGAACAGCGGGCAAATACGCTTAATGTTTCTTATGACCCGGCAAATGCCGGCAGTGCATACAAAGGCGATGCAGGTGTTTCTGTTATGGATTTTATTTTTGAAAATCCGGGCACAGGTAATTATTGCGATATTTTAATAACCGGCATAACTTTAACAGTTGAAAATTCATCCGGCAATACAATATCTCCTGCAAGTGTAATATCAAGAATAAAAATAGAAAATAAAAATACATCTTTTGTTTATGGTGAAATAAGCACAATAACAGGGAATCCTTATTTGTATTTTAATTTTGCAACGCCAATTACAGTGCCTGCAGGCGCGGGTAATAATGTGACGTGTTCTGTAAAAGTAAATATAGCAACTTTTGCAACTGCTTCTAATTTCAGGTTAAATTTAATTTCTGCATCTTATGTAAGGGCAGTTGATGAGAATCAGTTATTACCGGTTAGCGTAACTGCAAAACCACCTGCTACATTTCCAATGGCTTCTAATACCATAAATCTTGTTTCTGTGAATAAATTAACTGTTGCACATATAAATACTATGCCACAGACAGTTAGTAATGGACAAAAAGGGGTTAAGCCATTTATTTTAAGATTTGCAAATGCATCTGATGCACCTGTTTCTATTCATGGCATTACAATAACAGTAGAAGATATTTCAAATACAGGAATAATTCCAGCATCAGTTTTAGATAAGATTTACCTGATTGACTCAAATGGAAATACAAATATATCATTATCAGTAATTCCTGTTTCAGGCAGCACTGTTTATCTTGGATTTTCGCAGGATATTACAATAACTGCTTCTTCTTATAAAGATGCATCATTATTTGTTGATTTAAAAGATAATACTTTTGTTGCAAATTTTCAGATAAATTTACAAAATGCAACGCATATAAATGCAATGCCAATCACACTCACAGTTGAGGCAGATGCAGAGGATTTTTTTCCTATGCGTTCATCAAATGCGTTAATTCAGATAAGACCTGTTTCTGGCGGTATTTCACACACAGATGTTATGCCAACAACAGTGTCAACAGGCCAGACAAACATATTTGCAGAAATTCTCCATCTTGCTAATTATAATGTCTCTGGCAGTGCAGATATTCAGCTAACAGGTATTACAATAACTGTTGAAGATGATACAAACAGTGTTATAAATCCTTCTTCTGCACTTAAAAAAATAATGATAAGGGATGAAAACAATATTTATGCTTTTTATTCTGGTATTCCTTCATCTGCTGCTCCTTTTTATGTGCCGTTTATACAGCCGGTTTCTTTATCTGTTTCACAGACAACAGATGTTAAATTGTATGTTGACATAGTTGATACCATATCAACAGGTAATTTTCAGATAAATATAAAAATAGATGCTGATGTTACTTACAGGGACAAAAATACAGGTCTTACAATAACAGCACAGGCAATCAATGGTGATTTTTTTCCTATGAGAACTTCTGTTGTCATAATACAGGAAAAAGCAACTCTTTGCAAAGTTTCATATCAAAATTTAATGCCGGCATCAGTTAATAAGGCGCAGCAAAATATAACTGCAATGAAAATAAGTTTTGCAAATGAAGGCAGTATAAATGGCGCCAATGTTTTAATTACCAGAATTATTTTAAATACTGAAAATGGTTTTGACGCAGGTATTATTCCAAAGACAGCAATAAACAAAATAAGTATAAAGGATGGAGCAGGCACTGTTTATGGAGAGGTAAGCACCATACCTGATTATGGCGATTCAGCTTCAATAGCGCTTACCACACCTATTACAGTGCAGGTAGGTGAGAAAAAAGATGTTTTTGTTATATGTAATATTAATCCTGATGCAAATACAAATGATTTTAAGATTAGTTTAAGGACAAATTCTGCAATAATAGCACGTGATGCAAACAGCTATAATTTGATAAATGTATCTGCTGATACTGGTTTTAGTTTTCCTATGAAGACAACTGCTGCACTAATACAAAATATTTCTCAGATATTAAATATTTATCATTATGGAGTATTAACTCAGACAGTAAATAAAGGTGATACAGATGTTGCTGCTGTTTATTTTAAATTCATAAATCCAAATCCAGCGGGTTTTTCTGATATAGTTATAAAAGGTCTGACAATAACAGTAGAAGATAATACAGGTGCAGGTATTATACCTTCTTCTGTTATATCAAAGTTACAACTTGCAGGTGTATCAAATTTTGGCGAAACAGCATCAATTCCTGCAACCGGCTCTATTGTATATATTCCACTTACAATTACACCTCTTATAGTTCCGCCTTCTTCATACATTGGCGTCACACTATATGCTGATATTTTATCTTCCACAAATCAATTATATATTCAATTTGATTTAAAGCAAAACAGCGATTGTCTTGCAACAGATAAAAATTCAGATTCAGTAATACCCGCAGTTAATGCAGCAAGCGGTGACTCTTTTCCTATGCGTTCAGGATATGCAACTATTTATAATCCACCGGGTATAAATATATTGCATACTGATTTAGCGCCAGTAGAAATTTCTGAAAAGCAAAGAAACATAGAAATTTTAAAGTTTAAATTTGCAAATATTGGTTCATTTGTTGAAACAATTTCAGGTATAACTTTGACTGTGAAAGATAATTGGGCAAATAATGCAAATGCGGCACTTTTAATAAATAATGCTGTTTTAACTGATGGCTCCGGGAATACCAGTGATTCTAATATTAATATATCCGGCTCATTAATTTATATTGATTTATCAAATGACCCGATAATACTATTCCCACAAAATTATGTTGAAAAATATATTTACATAGATTCTATGCCAACTACTTTTTCTTCAAATTTTTATGTTGGTTTAAATTCAGAAAGCGATGTTTTAACATCAGTGCCTGTATATGCACAAACACCGGATACTTTTCCGATGAATACAAAATTAATTTCTTTAAAAAAGCAATCTTTATATATAGAAACTTCATATCTTGATATGATGCCGCCTTCTGTAAGCACAGAACAGAAAAACGTATTTGTTTTTGCTTTTGATTTTTTTAATAATTCTCCGGTAGATTCATCTCCTGCTGTCATAAAAGAAATAACATTTACTGCCCGTGATGCACTTTCCAATACAATATCTGCAAATTCTGTAATATCAGGAATAAAATTTACTGACTTAACAACAGATTATTTCAATGCGACAAGTATTACATCATCTTCTTTTATTTCCTGTCCTTTTGTTATTCCATTGACTTTAACAGCAGGTGAAAGCAAAACATTATACTGTGTTGTTGATGTAACAGGTAATACAATTAACAAAGCAAATAACTTTAAACTTTCTGTTGATAGCAGTTCTTTTTTAAGCGTAGTTGATTTTAATTCTTCAAATTATGTAACAGTAGTGGCAAAAACCGGTTATTCATTTCCTTTTGAATCATCTGCAGCGCTTATCCAGAAAAAAGCAACTGCACTTAAAATAAATCATATTGATACAATGCCTTCTTTTGTAAGTACAAATCAGGAAAATGTAAAAGCAATGAACATTGTTTTTACTAATTCCGGTGATTTACAAACATCAAGTGTTATGATAACAAGATTAAATCTTTATGTTCAAAATGAATTAAATCAAAATATAAATCCGCTGGATGTAATAAAGGAAATTTCAGTAACTGATGAAAATGGAATTACTATATATGGCACAAATACTGAGCTGAATTCTACAAAAGTAATTATTAATTTAACTGCGCCAATAATTGTTTCATCTTCTATGCCTGTTACTGCATCAGTAAAAGTAAAAATTGCATCTAATTTCTTAAATAATAAATTTAAAATAAATCTTGAAAGCAGTAATGATACTTATGCAGTTGATGCAAACAGTTTTGAAATAGTTGCGGTATCTAATAATTCTCCTGACAATTTTCCTATGAAATCAGGACTTGCAACAATTGAAAATGAATTAACTTTAATATATGCAAAAGAGTTTATTGATTTGATGCCTTCTGGTGTGACAAAGGGACAAAAAAGAGTAGGGCTATTTGCATTTAAATTAGACAATACCTCAAATACTTTGACTGCATCTGCTGTTTTAAAACAATTAAAGATTCAAATAAAAGATAATTCAAATAATGATATATCATCAAATTCAGTGATTGATAAAGTTTATTTGATTGATGGAAATGGTTTGACACTTGCTGCGTCTTCATCTTCTTTGTTAAATTATATTATACTTGAGCCATCTTCTTCTTATGTTTTATCTTCTGAGTCCTATGTTTATGTGAGTTTATATGCTGATATTTTAAATACAGCAACTAGTGCTAATTTTAAAGTATTCTTTGATAGTACCTGCTTATGGATTTATGATGAAAATAAAGGTTTAAGTAGCAATATTTCTGTGAATTACTCACCAGTACTGCCCTGGCAGACAATTTCATCAGGAGTTTATAATGCGCCTGCAACAGATTTAATCGTATGGCATGATGGTTCAAGTTTTATTCCTGACCAGGTTGGAAGGGGACAGAAAAATGTAAAATTTATGTCTTTATCATTATTTAATCCTGCAGGAGCCGGCACATCAGATATACTGGTTTATGGTGTAACAATAACTGTTTTTGATAATTATGGAAATACAGTTGCACCTTCAGGTGTTCTTGATTTTCTTGAATTTACTGATTTAACAGGTACTTATTTTTACGGTGGTATCACTGCAAGCGCTTTTTCCAGTCAAACACCTGTATTTATGGAATTTAATTCTGCTATGTCTGTCCCTGCTTCAAATACAATAACAGTTTATTTTAAAGGGAAAATATCTGTAAATGCTGATTTAATAAGTTTTAATCTTACCATAGATAGTCCTGAGTTTATTTACTGCCATAATAATCCCACTGGATATGTGACTGTATCGGCAAAATCACCTGATAGTTTTCCTATGAAGACAGACAATACCACTGTTATTGCAAGTACAAATATTATTAAAATTTCCCATATTAATTTAATGCCAATATCCGCGGTAAAAGGACAACAAAACATTGACGCCTTAAAAATTGTTTGTAAAAATCAAAATAATCTTGATATTACAATTACCGGAATAACATTAACAGTAAAAGATAAACAAGGTAATCTGATAAATGCTGATAGTATAATAAGCAATATAAAGATAAAAAATAATGCAGGAAATGTTACTTATGCCAGTGTCACCCCTGTTTCAAGCGGAAAAATTTTCGTAGATTTATCATCAGTAACTCCGCAGTTAACTGCTTCTGCATTTTCTCAAATAGAATTCATTGTTTTTTGTGATATTTTAGGAAGTGCTTCAAAGCCGTTTATGTTAGAACTTGAAAACCCGGAAGATATTTTAACAGACCAGCCGGCAACAATACAGGCAGATACAGGAGATTATTTTGGCAATATGAAATCAACGGTTTTATCCATACAGGAACCGCAATTAAATGAAGAAACATATCATAATTTCCCGAATCCGTTTAATCCTGATAAAGAAATAACCCGTATTGAATATTATCTTCCGGCATCTTCAAAAGTAAGTATAAAAATATTTAATTTGGAAGGTAAATTAGTAAAGATAATCATAGAAGATATTTTAAAAAGCAGTGGCTTGCATTATGAAGATATATGGGATGGATTAAATGATAAAGGTAAAAAAGTAAAGTCAGGTGTTTATTTGTGTGTATTAGAAGTTAATGGAAATAAATTTATTAAAAAAATAGCGGTGCTGAGATGAAAATAAATTTACAATTTGCGATTTACGATTTGCGATTGAAAAAACAAAAGAAAAATGCTGTATATTTTATATGTTTGGTTGCAACGTTATTTATTATTTTTTCAATGAATGCCCAATCTGCAACCGGAGATTATGGAACTGACTCTATTTTTTCAACAGGTGTTGGTTCGCGTGCACTTGCTATGGGTGGAGCATTTTCAGCACTTGCAAATGATTCTTCTGCGTGTTTTTATAATCCAGCTGGCTTACAAAACAGTGAAAAACAGCAAATTGCTTTTTTACATTATCCGCTGCTTGCAGATACTTTGTATAATTCAATTACGTATTCATATCCCATACTTGATTTTGGAGCAATAGGGCTTGCCGTATATAGAGTAAGCACGCAGGATATACAAACATACGATGCTTCAGATTTCTTAATCGGAACTATAAATTATGAACAGTATAAAGCCACTCTTGCATATGCAAATAAATTAAATGAGCAATTCATAGCAGGTATTGGCATAAATATAATAAGTTTAAATTTATTAAATGTTAATGCCTATGGATTTGGTGCTGATTTAGGAATAATGTATGAACCATTTGAATTTGTTTCTCTTGCCATAGTTGGACGCAATCTTATTAATCCTTCACTTACCCTTAATACAACAAAAGAAGAATTTCCAAGGGAATATGTTGCCGGAATTGCAATAAAAATACCTATGAAACCAATAAATGTTTATTTGACTTCTGATGTTGTTTTACCGGAAGAAGCAGGTTTAAAAATAAAAGCAGGAATTGAATTGACGGGCTTTGATTTAGCATCTTTAAGAGCCGGCTATGATGGTGATGCACTGTGCCTTGGCGGTGGAATAAAGTTTATGGGAGTATCTTTTGATTATGCCTATCTTTTAAATGAGTATTTTGGTGGCTTGTCCCGTTTTACTGTTTCTTATGATTTTGGATTAACTCTGGAAGAGCAGAAGATAGAAAGAGAAAAAGCATTAAAAGAGCAGGTAAAGAAAATAATAGAGCAGGAATTTAAGAAAAAGGAACTTGCAAAGGCAAAAGAATATTTTGAAAAGGCATTTTCTTTATATAAAAACAATGATTACGAAGATGCATTATCAGAACTTGACAGGGCTTTTGAATGGAACGAAGATTATTCTGAGGCTAAAAAATTAAAGGACTTAATTGTTAAAAAACTTGTTGATAAATATTATAACAAAGGTGTAGAGTATTATAATAAGGGTGACTTAACTTCTGCGTATGAGAATTTTAAAAATGTTGCAGAGGTTGATATAAATTACAAAGAAACAAAAAATTATCTTTCTTTGATTGATAAAAAAATAAAACTAACAGGTGATTTAAAAGAATATTTTTCAAAAGGTGTTGAATTATATGTAAATAGAAAATATGATGATGCCTATGAAATATTTTCAAAAGCACTAAAACTTGCACCTGATAATGCAATGATAAAAACATATTTAAATAAAACAAAAGCACAATTGGCAAAAGTGTCGGGTAGCAAGAAATTAACAGCAGAGCAGACAGACAAAGTAAAAAAACTTTACTATGCAGGCTTAAAGAGTTATACTGATGGTGATTTAGATAAGGCAATTTCAATCTGGAAAGAAGCACTTGCAATAAATCCAGAAGACATTAAAATATTAAAATCAATTGAAAAAGCACAGGCAGAATTAACAGAATTGAAAAAAAGAGGAATAAAATAGAATTGCTGGTTGCTGATTGCTGTTTGTTGATTGGAAAACAAAAGGCAAATACTATAAACAGCATTAATAATGATGCAAAATGCCAGAAAATGAATGGCAAATATTTAGTTAATAATGGAAGGTAAAAATTAAAACAGGAGGAAAAAATGAAAAAACAGGGTTTTAGAAAAGCAAATGAGTATTCAATAGAAGTGCCAAAAGACGCCAAATATTTCTTTCTTATAAGAAAATTCATAGAAAACATTATGAGTGTTGAAAATATTTCAGAAAAAGAAAAAGATGAAATAATTTTGGCTGTTAATGAAGCGTGTGATAAATTATTCAGATTAATTCCGGAAGATTATCCAAATATGAAAGTTGATATCAGATTACGTATAACACCTAAAAAAATACAGGTGACATTGCGTCATAAGGCAGTTACAGAACTTTCGATTTATTTTAAAAAACTTGATGAAGATAAATTTGTGTTACAATCGGTTCAGAATAAAATTGGTGATTATTTGATTGAAAAAAGTTCTGATGAAGTAAATTTTATAACCTCTAAGAAAAAAGGCAAACTTGTAAAAATCATAAAATATAGAAACAGGAGTAAATAATGGCAAAATCAAGTATTAAATGGGAAATATCATTTTTCATAGTTGCTTTTATGGTTGTTGTTATTGGAGTTTTAAGTTTTTTTATTTTAAGAGCGCAAAAACAGGAATTAACAGATGAAGTAAAATTAAGGGGAATAAGCATTGCAAAAAATCTTGCAAATAGTATTTCGGATTTTATTTTAACAGAAGATGAACTTTCAATTGCCAGAATAATATCAGAAACAATGAATAACAAAGGTGTTGAATATGCGCTTGTCGTAGATGAAAGAAATATAATAAAAGCGCATAATAATCTTGAACTGTTAGGAACGAATTACAAAGAACCCAAAAATACAGAAATCTTGGATGAGGGGCAATATAAGATATTATTTTACATAGATGATAAAGACAATAAAAAACTTGATTTTTCTGCACCTGTTATTGCAAAAGGTAAAATAAAACTCGGAACTGTGCATCTCGGAATATCCTATTCTTTAATTGAAGATGTTATAAAAGCAGCATATATAAAAGTAGGAATAATATCTGCACTTGCAATAATAATCGGTATAATAGGTGCATTTATTTTAGGAGTGACAATTACAAAACCAATTGGTGAACTTGCAAATGGTGCAAGGGTTGTTGGCACAGGAAATCTTGATTATAAAATAAAAATAAAATCAAACAATGAACTCGGTGAACTTGCAAATATTTTTAACGTAATGACAGTAAATTTAAAAAAAGCACAGGAGATTATGATTAAACAGCAGCGACTTGAACGCGAACTTGAAGTTGCCAGAGAAATACAGTTGTCTTTAATTCCAAAGGATATCACAAAAATACCGGGCTATGAAATAAGTGCGTTTTATAAATCAGCAAAGGAAGTTGGCGGTGATTATTATGATGTTCTGGCAATTAATAAAGAGAGATTTGGATTTGTTATGGGTGATGTTTCCGGTAAAGGTGTTCCTGCTGCTCTCATAATGACAATGGCAAGGTCAATACTTCATTCCGAAGCATTAAAAAATTTTGACAAGCCGGCAAATGAGACATTGAAATCATTAAATTCAATAATATTTAAAGATATAAAAGATGATATGTTTATAACTATTTTTTATGGTTTGCTTGATATTACAAGAAATATTATTGATATTGCATCAGCCGGGCATAATGATACTCTTGTTTTCAGGGCAAAAAGTGAGAACGTGGAACCATATAATCCAAAGGGGTTCCCAATAGGAACAGACCCGGGCCCAAGGTTTGATAAAGTCATAAAGCATGAAGAAATCCTATTTGAAAAAGGAGATAAACTAATTATTTTCACAGATGGAATAACAGAGGCAATGAATAAAGAAAATAAAGAATATGGGGATATAAGGCTTCTTGATGTTATTAAAAAAAGTGGTAATAAAAATTGTAAAGAATTACTGGATGCAATTATACAGGACGTGCATAGTTTTGTAAATGGCGCGGAGCAGTCAGATGACATTGCTCTTTTGATTCTTGAAAGAAAATAATATTTTTACAGGAGGAAAATATATGAATTTAATACTGGAAGAAAAGAAAAATGCAGATGGAGTTGTAATTGTTTCTGTGAAGGGCTTTATTGATACTTCAACATCTTCTGCTTTTGAGGATGTTATTAAAAAATTATATTCTGAAAGTGCAACAAAAATTATTCTGGATTTAAGTAATGCTGAATTTATAAGTTCTGCTGGCTGGGGAGTTATGATTGCTTATTTGAAAAAAATGAGAAATGGTGGTGGTGATATAAAACTTGCATCAATGAATGAAAAAGTTGAGAGAGTTTTTAAGTTAATGGAGTTTGACAATCTTATTGATTCTTTTAAAACATTAGACGAGGCATTAAAAAGTTACAAAGGTTAAAAATGACCTTGGAAAAGATGACAACAGATAAAAAAAATGATTTTTTGTCTTTAACAGTGCCAGCAGAAAATAAGAGTTTGCAGATCATCAGAAATTTTATTGTTCAATCACTGGAACACAGTTTTAATAAAAATAATGTTTACGAACTTGAAGTCTGTTTAAATGAGATTTGTGAAAATATAGTAAAATACAGTTATGAAGAAAATAAAAATGGTAATATTTTAATTAAAATAAAAATAAAATCAGATATTATAAGAGTTATAATAATAGATACAGGAAAGCCATTTAATATTCTTGAATATCAACCACCTGACAAAGATATGTTAGTTAAAAATGAAATAAAGGGTAAACTCGGTATCAGAACAGTCCAAACAATCTGTGATAAAATTTTATATAAAAGGTTAAAGGAAAAAAACAGGACAGAAATAATAAAGAAAGTAAAATGAGAAATGTTATAAATACATTGCCGGTTGCATATTGCAGATTGGATAATACATTTAAGATGTAAGATTTATGATTTAAAAGACATTGTTTTTAGATTTGAATATTCCAGATTCGAAGATTTTAAGATAAAATTGGTAATTTGCAAGATTTCCTGATTGCCAAATTTGCAGGATTTAAAAGATTAAAAAATTAGTCAATTAGGCAATCAGGAAATTAGGAAATTTGGAAGATTCAATTACTACATTGCCGATTGCCGGTTGTTGATTGTTGATTGGAAAAAAAAAAACTGGATTCCTGCTGGAGTTTACACCTGATTTATTCAGGTGCAGGAATGACAAGAGAGCAAGACAGCGAGATTATTTGTAGGGGCGACCCTGTGTGCCCGCCCGAAAACGACAATTGGCAAATGGCAATTGATAATTAAAATTTCCTCTACCCTGCGGGGCTGTCCATTACCCATAAGTATTAAGAAGCAGGTATACCGCTGATTTTTTCGTAAAAAACGGTTGAGAAAAAGTCATGCAAAGAATTTACAGTCAAAAGTAGGCGAGGCTTACGCAACAACCCTTGGATAGGATTAAGAAGGGCGTTAAAATTGGGAGTAAGTAAACTAGACAACGCCACAAATCACCCGTAATTTTCCTCAAAAATCAGGATATACCTGCTTCTTATTAAAAAAGAAGATGTAGGTAATGGACAGCTTTGTGAAAGGGGAAAGTAAGAAAAGTTAATGCTCCTCTTTTGCAAAGAGGGGAAAGGGGAGATTTAAAAGATCAAGAGAGCGAGATTTATTGTAGAGGCGTCCCTATGTGGCGCCCGTTCTTTTAATGCGGACCTATGTGTCCGCCCCAAAACCGAAAACCGAAAATCGTAAATTGTAAATTGTTTTATTTAATTCCTTGCACTAATAAAATTTATATAATATAATTAAATTATGGATGAGAATAATAAAATTACAAATAAAATAAAATTATTTTTTCAGTTTGAAATATCTTTAAGAGAAATTTTATTTATTTTTTTAATAATAGAAGTTTTATGTTTAATTTTGTGCATATTGATATCAATAACATTGATGGTTACAATAAAACAATTTTTATTAATTTTTGTTTTATCATTAATAATAGGCGTTTTATTTGGTTTTTTTGTTACGAAGTTTTTTGATAATTTAATAAAACAGGAGTGTGAGAATTCAATCAAATGTATCAGCGGACAAAAGTATGTATTTAAAACAACTGTTATAAGCAGAATAATAGGTGTTTTACAAAAAATTGTTTTAAATGAAAAAGAAAAAGTTAATAAGATAATTGACAGTAAAATTCAAGAGTCAAAAGAAGTTCAGGAGAAAATAAATAATATATTATCCATAAATGAATCACTTATTTATACAATTCAGGATGCTGAAAAAGAAATTAAAGCAAACAATGATAATATAAAAAAAATAACAACCATTATTTCAAATTTAACAATAGCCCTCGAGTCAATAACAAGAGAAATAAAAGAGATTTCTCAAAGAACCAGTGAAATTGCATCAATCGCAAAAAAGGGAAGTAAAATAACCGGTTCTGAAATTCAGGCAATGGGTGATATAAAAAGTGCAGTTGCAGAATCCGCAGATGTTATTAATAAACTGCAAATAAATGCAAAAGAGACAAAAAAACTTGTTATAATTGTATCTGAGATTGCCAAGAAGACAAATTTACTCTCTTTAAACGCTGGTATTGAAGCTGCACGCGCCGGAGAAGCTGGTAAAAGTTTTGCAGTTGTAGCGCAGGAAATACGAGAACTCGCAGAAGCTGCTACTTCTGCAACAAAAGAAATGTCTGAGTTTCTGGCAAAAACAGAAGAACTTGCAAAACAGGCAATAAATGTTATATCAGGTCAAAACAAAATAGAAGAAGCGGTTAATGTTGTTTTTGCTGCAAGTGACTCATTTATGAATATCGTTGGTTCTCTGACAGAAATATCAAAAATACTTTCTGATATTTATGCCACAGCAGAAGAATACAAAACCGATAACGAACTTTTAAAAATTTTATTTATGAAAATAAATGAAAGGTTAAAAGGATTATCAAATAATATACAGGGAATTAATAAAAGTTTAACGCAAAACTTGAATATAATAAATAAAATAAGTCAGAATATAGCATTAAATAAATTATAAAATTAAAAGGAGATTAAAAATGGATGGACATTTGTTTATTGAAAGAAGAAAATTTAAAAGGGTTGATATTGATTACAAAATTAACTACAAATTAATCAGAGGAGAAGAAGAAGTAAAAGAATTTAAGAAAGCAATTATGAAAAAGGAGGGAAAAACAAGCGATATAAGTTTGGGTGGTATAAAGGTTTATGGTGAAATGGATGGAATGACAGGTGATATAATTCGGTTAGAAATTGAAATTAAAGGAAGAAATGAACCTATAACAACATTTGCCGAAATAAAATGGATAAAGCAGGAAAAGGATAAAAAGGTTTTTGGCCTTGAATTTCTCATTCTAAAGGATGCGGATAAAAAAACCATTGAAGAAATAGTGGGGGAAGAATAAATACATTGCAGGTTGCCGGTTGTCTATTGCAGATTGTAAAAAATTTCCTCTACCCTGCGGCTGTCCATTACCCATAAGTATCAAGAAGCAGGTATACCGCTGATTTTTTCGTAAAAAACGGTTGAGAAAAAGTCATGCAAAGAATTTATAGTCAAAAGTAGGCGAGGCTTACGCAACAACCCTTGGATAGGATTAAGAAGGGCGTTAAAATTGGGAATAAGTAAACTAGACAACGCCACAAATCGCCCGTAATTTTCCTCAAAAATCAGGATATACCTGCTTCTTATTATATAAAGATGTGGGTAATGGTCAGACCCTGCGGAGCTTGTGCAAAAAATAGGAAAAAACATAAAAAACAAAAAACTAACACATAAAAATGATTAATAAATAAATAAGGAAAAAATAAAAATATAAAAAGTTAAAATGCTCAATTTTATATTTTTTGCACATGCTCTGCGGGGAGAGGATAAAGGTGAGGAGGAAATAACTACCTTGCCGATTGCAGGTTGCCTATAGCCAGTTAAAAAAAACAAAAACTGGATTCCTGCTGTAGTTTACCCCTGAGAAATCAGGGGCAGGAATGACAAGAGAACAAGAGAGCAAAATTATTTGTAGGGGCAACCCTGTGTGGGCGCCCGTTCTTTTAAAGCGGACCTATGTGCCCACCTGTAAAAGCCAGGCAAAGAGTTTGCAGTCGTAGGTGGACGAGGCTTACACAGCAACCTTTGAATAAGATATGGCTATTACCCATAAGTATCAAGAAGCAGGTATACCGCTGATTTTTTCTTAAAAAACGGTTGAGAAAAAGTCATGCAAAGAATTTACAGTCAAAAGTAGGCGAGGCTTACGCAACACCCCTTGGATAGGATTAAGAAGGGCGTTAAAATTGGGAGTAAGTAAACTAGACAACGCCACAAATCGCCCGTAATTTTCCTCAAAAATCAGGATATACCTGCTTCTTATTTTATATAGATAGAGATATGAGTAATGGACAGTCGGGGCGAGGATAAAGGCGAGGAGGAAATAACTACGTTGCCTATTGCAGATTGTCGATTGCGGGTTGGAAAAACAATAAGCAACCAATAATTTCTTTTTTTCATTTAATTCAATTAACTAAAAAATATAAAAATTTAATTTTTAAATAAATTGACACATTTATTTTTTTTTGTTAATATAATAAAAATGCTTTAAAAATAGACAGAATAGATTTTTTTTAAAGATAATCTTTAATTTGTGAGGTGTATATAAAAATAAATATGTTTTTAAATTTTTTGAAAGGGGTTAAAATGAATAGAAAAATAGTATTATTTTTATTAATTGTTATACCTTTTATGCTTATTTCCTGTATTGGTGGTAAAGAAGAGGAAGAAGTCAGCAAAGAACTAAATATAACCGGTGGCCAGGAACTTGCAGAATTAGAACAACTGCAAAAATTAGTAAAAGAACAAAAAGATCAGTTAAAAATGTTAGAAGCACAATTGAAACAGAAAAAAACATCTGGTTCTTCAAAGGCAGAAATACAGGCGCTTGCAAAGGAAATAACAAAGCAAAAATCAGCATTAATAGAAGTTGCTCAAAAGGCAGAAACAGTATCATCAGTAAAAGGTCAGATTGTATGGCAGATGTTTCGTGGCATACCAAGTCATGATTTTTATTCAGGTCCAAATATTTTACCACCTCTTGATTTTAAATGGCGGTTCAGGGCAGGTGCAGGATTTGATGCATCGCCTGTAATGGGAAAATCAAATATCTATATTGGATCCCTTGATAATAATTTTTATGCAATTGATAAAAAAAGCGGGCAAATTGTATGGAAAGTTCCATCGCAGGGCGCAATTTCTTCAACTGCTGCATTGTATGGCGGTATTATTTATTATGGAACTGAAACAGGTGTGGTATTTGCAGTTAATGCCAATGATGGTAAAGTTTTGTGGAAAGCGCGGCTTGGTGGACCTATAAAACTTTCTTCTCCTGCAGTATTTTCAAGGATTGTTGTTATTGGTTGTATGGATAATAATGTTTATGCCCTTGATAGAGAAACAGGTAATATTGTCTGGAAACACAGTGCATTTATGCCTGTTGCATCATCTCCTACAATTGCAAATGGTATGGTATATATTGGTTCAATAGATAAGACGCTTTATGCGCTTGACGTTGATAATGGTTCTATTCAATGGCAGTTTCAGGCAGGAAATGCAATTTCATCTACACCTGCAGAATATAAAGCAACTTTGTATTTTGGTTCAGATGATAAAAAAATATATGCTCTTGATGCTTTGAATGGAAGTTTAAAATGGACATTTCCAACAGAGGGCTGGGTGGCTTCTTCACCTGTTATAAAAGATGGTATTTTATATATAGGAAGCAATGATAAATTTGTTTATGCGTTAAGTGCAGAAAATGGAAAACTTTTTTGGAAGACAGAAACAGAAGGTAAAGTATTGACAGTTCCATTTATCGTAAACAATATTATTTATGTTGCAAGTGGTAAGGATTTAATAGCTCTTGATATTAAAACAGGTGAAAAGAAATGGTCACAAAAATATGATTATGCAATAAAATCCTCTCCTATTGGAGAGGATGGGATTGTCTATTTTGCTGATTCTGATTCTTCTGTTATGGCGCTTGAGTCAGTTGCAAGATAAAGGTGAATAATGAAAAGAAGAAAAGTAAAATTCAGTTTACAATATAAAATAACAGGACTTATTTTTGCATTGATAATAGTTACTATGACTGTTGTTTTTTATTATACCATTAATATGAATCTTACTAATCAGCAACGTGAAATTAGAAAAAGTGCTTCCCAAATAATAGATACTTTGAGCGCCCTGCAACTTGTTACATCATTTAAATCAACAAATTCTGAAAAGACCGACTGGATGATTTATGAAAATTATCTTAACCTTTTAAGCAAACTTGATAAAAATATTATTTTTATAGCCATACTTGATGAAAAATCCAATATAAAGGCCTCTTCTATTAATATTGATACTTTGAGAAAAGATTTTAAGGAAGTTCAGATAAAAGAAAATAAAGATGAATTTGCAAATTATATGCTAAATACAAAGATAAATGATGTTTTGAAAATGAAAGAAAATATAAATATAAAAGGCGCAAGATTGGCTCAAATAGTAATCAAGTTTTCAAAAAAAGCATATATTAGAAAAATGTATATCACAATTATCAATATGTCCATTCTTACATTTATTTTACTTACAGCAGGCTTTTTGGGCGCCTGGGGGCTTGCACGGCTTATAACTAAAAATTTCAATATAATTGCTGCCGGTATGAGAAAAGTTGCAGAAGGTGATCTGCATGTTGAAGTAGATGTTAAGGCAAATGATGAGGTCGGGGTTTTAGCAGATGATTTTAATAGAATGATTGTAGAACTCAGAGAAAAAGTAAGAATAAAAGATGCATTTGAAACAGTTGCTGATGGGTTAAAAGAAATGGATGACTTAAAAAAGGCATACAAAGTTTTAACCTATCAGGAGATGATGGAAAAAATAACAAAAGGATTTTCTCCTGTTGCGGATTCAACTTCTTCCAGAGCAGTTTTTATTTTTATTGATACATCATCTTTTTCTTCAATGGCTTATGAATTAATAAGCGATGAAATGAAATCAATAATTGAAAAATTTGTTGAAAAGGTATCACTGACTGCTCTTGAATATCAGGGGGCTGTTTTAAAAGTTACAGAAAATTCTATTTTAATTAGTTTTGGATATCCTTTTATGCATTCCGATGATTTAAAAAGAGCACTTATTTCAACAATAGAAATAAGAAAAGAACTTATAACAATGGTTAAAGGTAAATTGACATTAGGTTATAATATTGAGGATTTTAATATTAATTTTATAATTATGCAGGGTGGCCTTGTTAAAAATTTTGTAGATGGACATACTCTGGAAAAATACAAAGTAATAACTGATTATATTAAATTTGCTTCTCAATATGGAGAAAAGAAAAAATATTCAACAGATGTTTATGCTACAAAAGAAATAGCAAAAGAAACAGAAAATCTTGCTGTTTTTGAACATATAGATAATGTTACACTTGCGGATGGCAAACATATAGAACTTTTAAAATTAAAAGCAGTAAAATTTTAATTTTGAAGTAAAAGAGGTAACTTTATGGCTTTAAAAAATATAAATTATTATGAATTGCTGGAAATATATCCGGCAGCAACACAGGAAGAGATTGAAAATGCTTTCAGAGCAGCTCTTTATAAATATCATCCTGACCATAATCCAGACAGACCTGAGTGGGCTCATGAGAGAACAGCAGAGGTAGTAGAGGCATACAAGGTTTTATCTGACCCTTTGAGACGGAAAATATATAATTTTATAATTTTTGCTAATTTGAAAAAAACAACGAAAGAATATAAATTTGGTTTGTTTCAGATGGGCGAAAAGAAAAAATTTGAAGAAGCAATGCAGTATTTTAAAGAGGGTGTTGAATTATATGAACAGGATGATAAGGGGTCTGCTTTGTTAAAGTTTCAGCAGGCATACGGGACTTATAAATTTAGTGAAGCGATATATAATGCTGGTGTGATATACATAATTACTAATAAATTAAATGATGCTTTATTTGCTTTTAAAGAAGCACAAAGATTAGACCCGGAAAACCAGCATTATAGTAAAGTACTTGAAAGATTACAGGAACTTATGAGAGAAATAGACAAAGCAAGAAAATAAATTTTTGGAGGAATTTTTAGTGCCTAAAATAATAGGAATTGACTTAGGAACCACAAATTCATGTATGGGTATAATAGAAGATGAGAGATTGATAATTATTCCCAATGACGAAGGATTTAGAACCACTCCTTCTGTTGTTGCTATTACAAAAGAGGGGGCTTTGCTTGTGGGCAATGCTGCCAAACGTCAGCAAATAATGAACCCGGAAAACACGGTATTTTCTATTAAAAGATTTATGGGTAGAAAATTTACTGACAAAGTTGTTGAAAATGATTTAAAGCTTATGCCTTACAAAATAATACCTGCTCCAAATGGTGATGTTAGAATTGTTCTGGCTGGAAAAGTATATTCGCCACCGGAAATATCCGCTTTGATACTTATGAAATTAAAGAAAGATGCAGAAAGATATTTAAATGAACCGGTTGAAAAAGCAGTTATAACTGTGCCTGCTTATTTTAATGATTCACAACGTCAGGCAACCAAAGATGCTGGAAAAATAGCTGGGCTGGATGTTGTGAGAATAATAAATGAACCAACAGCAGCTGCACTTGCTTCTGGTTTTGATTCCAAGTCAAAAATGAAAATAGTAATATATGATTTAGGCGGTGGAACATTTGATGTATCCATATTAAAATTAGGACAGGGTATATTTGAAGTTATGTCAACATCAGGAGATACTCACTTGGGTGGCGATGACTTTGATCAGAGAATAATTGATTATTTAATTGAAGAATTTTATAAAAAAGAAGGAATTGACTTAAAAGGAGATAGAGTTGCTTTGCAGCGTTTAAAAGATGCTGCAGAAAAAGCAAAGATAAATCTTTCCACTTTAGAAGCAGTTGAAATAACTTTACAGTTTATTGCAGTAACAAAAGAAGGACCAAAACATTTACAAACAGTATTAACAAGAGAAACCCTTGAAGAATTAACAAAAGATATTGCGGAATCAACTGCTATTCCCTGTGAGATAGCATTAAGGGATGCAGGGCTTAAAGCAAGTGATATTGATGAGGTTGTTCTGGTTGGCGGACAGACAAAAATGCCGCTTGTGAGGTCAATTGTTAGCAGGATTTTTAAGAAAACGCCGTATGAAGGAGTTAATCCAGATGAGGCAGTTGCCGCAGGGGCTGCTCATCAGGCATCTGTATTAAAAGGTGATATCAGAGACATTTTATTGCTTGATGTCACTGCATTTTCTCTTGGCATTAAAACAGAAGGTGGTGTATTTTCAAAGATAATTGAAAAAAATTCATCAATACCAACAAGGAGAAGTGAAGTATATACAACAACAAAAGACAATCAGTCATTTGTCCGCATAGAAGTTTATCAGGGAGAAAAACCAATGGCTGCTGATAATAAGATGATAGGAACATTTGATCTTGTTGGAATACCACCGGCTAAAAAAGGTGTTCCTAAAATAGAAGTTATGTTTGATATAGATGCAAATGGTATAATAAAAGTATCTGCAAAGGATTTAATGACAGGTAAGGAGCAGGCAATTCAGATAACTCCTGATTCCGGATTATCAAAGAGTGAAGTTGATAGAATGACAAGAGACATTGGAACTGAATTTGCAGAAAAACTTGCAAAAGGAGAAAAATTAAAAGCACAGCAGGATTATAAACAGGTTGAACAACCTGCAGGTGAAAAAGATGTTGGATTGCCAGGACAGATAGCCGGCGAACAAAAAAAGAAAAAATCAATATTTGATATCTTTAAGAAAAAAGAGGGTTAAAAATGAACAGACCAAAAAATATGTTAATAGGTGAAATGTTAGTAGAAGAAGGAATTATTACAAAAGAACAATTAAAAGACGCACTTGAAGAACAAAAAAGAACAGGGCAAAAGATAGGAGAAGTTTTAATAAAATTGGGATATATCTCAAAAGAAATTTTATGGACTTTTTTGGGCTATCAAATGGGTGTTCCTTATATTAATCTTGATGAAATTCCAAATATAAGGCAGGATGTTTTAAAATTAATACCGGAACAATTAATAAGGGCAGAAAAGTTAATTCCTGTAAATAAACAGGGCAAGGTTCTTACAGTTGCTATGGCAGATCCTTTGAATTTTCTTGTCATTGATGATTTAAAGGCAACAACGCGCTGTGAAATTGATGCAAGATTATCTCCACCAGAAGATATTAACAAACTTATCGGCAAATATTTTGGTTTTAAAGAGGAAGATACAGGAGAGATTACAAAGGCAAAGGTGGATGAACTGGATGATATTTTATCTGCTCCACTTGGTTCAAAATCAAAAGAAGAATCACATTTGAAAATAAGCAGAAGTCCTTATTCAGAAATGATATCTTCAGATGAGCAGGTTCCTAAAGTAAGAAAACATCAAGAGCCAGTTGCCGGGGAACCTCTCGGGCAACATCCGGGCAATATACATAAACAACCCATAGAACAGCAGCCCCGTATGTCTGTGCCACCACCGCCACCTTCGCCACCACCTCCCCCGCCGGAACCGGTTCAACCACCGCAGCCTAAAATAGCATCAGAACCATCTTTTACTCCACAGGCAGTTATGTCGCAGGATACGCCTGTAAATACTTTTCTAACAACACTTCTTTCTGATGCATATAATGCAGAAGCAACAGATATTCATATTGAACCATATTCAGATAAATGCAGAATAAGGAGAAGAATAGATGGTGTTTTATATGAAGTTGAATCACCGCCAAGAACTTTATATACGGGCATATTAAATAAATTAAAAGAACTCGCTCAAATGAACGTTAATGAAAAAAATATACCGCAGGAAAGCAAACTAAAAGTAAGAATAACAGGTAAAGAAATAAATATGGCTGTTTATACTTTCCCTACAATTTTTGGAGAAAAAATTGTATTGAAGATAATTAGAACAGAAAGTTCCATATTGCCTCTTAATAAAATTGGTATGGAAGCGACTGTGTTAGAACTTTATAAGAAAACAATAAAAATGCCACATGGTTTTATCTTAATTGCCGGACCTACCAATAGCGGCAAAGCAACTACACTGTATTCAACATTAAATGAAATCAATGATACAACAGTTAATATTTTTACCGTTGATGATGTGTCTTCTAATTATATATTGCCAGGTATTAATCAGACAAAAGTTAATAGAAAAAATTATGGTCAGGTTCTAAGATATTTAGGAGAACAGGATTGTGATGTTATCGCTGTTGGAGAGATTTCTAATAAAGAAACAGCAGAAGCGATTTTTGACATAGTTGCAAGCGGTCATCTTGTAATATCAATGACAAGGGCAAATGACACAGTAACAGCGATGCAATCTATAATTAATCTCGGTATAGAACCTTATGTTGTATATACTAATACTATTGCAGTTGTTGCCCAGCGTCTTATTAGAAAAATTTGTGATAGATGTAAAGAACCTTATGAGGCGCCGGCAGATATATTAAAAACATTAAAAAGTGAAAGTGATAAATTGGTTTTAACGCGTGGCAGAGGCTGCTCTTACTGTTCAAATACAGGATACAAAGGAAGAACAGCGGTATTTGAGTTTTTACCACTTAATGAAAAAATAAGAGAATTATTAATTTCAGGAGAACCTGTAAAGAAAGTAAAAGAAGAAGCCAAAAACATAGGTATGTATACTCTGAAAGAATCAGCATTTTTCAAAGTTGAGCAGGGAATTACAACGATAGAAGAATATATGAAAATAACATAAAAAAATTTACAATTTACGATTTGCGATTTACGATTTATAACTAAAAATTAATAATATGGAATCGAAATTTTATTTTTTCGGGGTGAGAGATGAAAAAGATATTGTTATTATTGTTATTGATATTCAGTGGTTTGATATACAGTGCTGATTTACGAAATTTTGAAATAATAATTGGTGGTTCCAATCCAGAGACAGCAGGCGCACCGATCCCTGTTACTATACGTGCATTTGATACAGATGGAAATTTAAAGACCGATTATTCTGGAATTGCTGGTTTTAGAGAAGAAGGCAGTGGACAGATAATAGTGGATGAAACAGGCACGACTTTAACACAGGCATTTACAAATGGAGTATGGGAAGGAAAAATTAAAATATTAAGGGCAGATATGCCGGTTACAATTATTTTGGAAGATGCAAGCGGTGCTACAGGAACTGTAATAAAAAATATTATACCGGGACCATACTCTAAACTAAAATTAATAATAGACGGAATGACTTTTGCGCCCGGGACTTTAACAGGTCATACAGGCACCTGGATTACACAAACAACAGGTGCTTTAACACCTGCTTATGTGACTGTTTATGCCTGTGATGCATATTATAATACGGTAAATGCTAATTTACCTACTGTGAGAGTTTATTCAATTCCACAATCAATAGTAACACCTTCGTATGTTAATTTTTCAATAGAAAGTATATCAAATACAATATTTTCTGTTGCATTAGTACCTAACCCTGACCAGTCAGGAAGTTATCCTATAACAGCAGAAGATATGGCTAATTCTTTAATTAAAGACACTGTAAGTGTTTATTTTGCAAGTTTGTCTGATTTTTATATATGGGCAGAAGCACCTGCTTTTGTTACAGCAGGTCAGAATTTTACAGTATCTGTAAAAGTGTCACATTTTCCACCACCAAATACAAGTTATGTCGCCGGCTTTTCTGATGCAGTTCGTATCTGTGCTATTGATACTTATGGCAATTCAACCACCATTCCTGCCTTGCTTCCAGATGCAAGTCCAATTCAAAGTTGTATAAATGGAGAAGCGAATTTTGAAGTTTCATATACCTGGGCAGGACAGATAAGGATACAGCCGGATAATGGTGGAAGTACTGATTATTCAAATAAAGACAACCCAAATAGATGGTCAAACGTAATAAATATTTTACCTGCAGCACCTGATTCATTTACTTTTACTTCTAATAAACAGGAATTAACAAAAGGAAAAACAGCAATACTTACTGCAACTGTGTTTGACCAGTATTTGAATCCGGTTTCAAATACAGCAGTTAATTTTATTATATTAACAGGAAGCGGAACATTGAGTGCTGCATCTGTTAATACGAATTCAATAGGGGTAGCAGAAGTTATTTATACAGCACCTTCTATTAATATTTTAAATGTTATTCAGGCAACTGTTTCTGCGCTGTCCCAGAGCAAAACAGTAGAAATTGTCTCTGTAAAATCTGATAAATTAGAAATCTGGCCCAATCCATTTAATCCATTAAAAGGTCCTGCAAAAATAAATTTTCCGCTTGATGAAAATTGCAAAGTAAAAATTGAAATATTTAATATGTTTGGTCAGAAATTGTGGTCAATAGAAAAAGATGCCAATAAAGGTGGCTGTGATATTGACTGGGATGGAAAAACAAAAGATGGAAATACAATAGGTGTTGGTTTATATGTTGTAAAGGTATCATATACAGATTCCGCCGGTTCACACGCAATATCAAAGAAAATGGCAGTAATAAAATAAATATTTACGATTGACTATTTCGGTTTTATAATTTTTATTCTGGTAAATTATTTTTTATTTGCCCTTAAAGCAGCTCTGCTTTTATATCTTTTTGCAGTTCCCTTTTTTAAAACTCCGTTTTTAACTGCTTTATCAATTGCAGAATAAACAAAAGGTAATAATTTTTTTGCTTCTTCAGGTTTGGCTCTTCTTATATTTTTCATTAAATTTTTTATTCTTGAAATTACCTGTTTGTTTCTTGCGGTTCTTCTTTTTATTCTTCTTACATCTTTTTTTGATGACTTTAATATTGGCATATATTCCTCCGTTATTAATTTTTAATATAGCAAAGATTTTAATATAAATAATATTTAAAGTCAATTGTTTAATTCAACCCTAAAAACGATATAGAACATAAAAATGCAAAATATGAAATGTGAAATGTATAATGTAAGATTTAAGATTTAAGATTTATGATTTACAATTTAAAAACCAAAATAAAAAACAACAAATCTACATTGATAATTAAAATTTCCTCTACCCTGAGCTTGTGCAAAAAATAGGAAAAAACATAAAAAACAAAAAACTAACACATAAAAATGATTAAAAAATAAGGAAAAAAATAAAAATATAAAAAGTTAAAATGCTCAATTTTATATTTTTTGCACAGGCTCCCTGCGGGGAGAGGATAAAGGTGAGGGGGAGGTTGGAAAATTAAATAATTTACGATTTACAATTTAAGATTTATGATTTAAAAACATTATTGTTAAATTTGATAGATTTGGAAGATTTGCAAATTTGGAAGATTCAATTACTATATTGCCGATTGCCGGTTGCTGATTGCGGATTGGAAAAAAATTGGATTCCTGCTGGAGTTTACACCTGATTTATTCAGGTGCAGGAATGACAAATTAAAAAAGCGGTTGTAAACAAGAAATGTCATTCCCGTCCCTGATTTCTCAGGGATAAACTTAAGCGGGAATCCATTAATTTAAAAGAGCGAGAGGCGAGAGCGAGATTATCTGTAGGGGCGACCCTGTGTGGTCGCCCGAAAAAGACAATCGGCAAATGGCAATTGATAATTAAAATTTCCTCTACCCTGCGGCTCGCCATTACCCATAATTATTAAGAAGCAGGTATACCGCTGATTTTTTCGTAAAAAACGGTTGAGAAAAAGTCATGCAGAGAATTTACAGTCAAAAGTAGGCGAGGCTTACGCAACAATCCTTAGATAGTATTAAGAAGGGCGTTAAAATTTGGAGTAAGTAAAATAGACAACGCCACAAATCGCCCGTAATTTTCCTCAAAAATCAGGATATACCTGCTTCTTATTATATAGATATAGATATGGGTAATGGACAGACCCCGCGGGGAGAGGATAAAGGTGAGGGGGGATAACTACGTTGCGGATTGCAGATTGCCGATTGCGGGTTGGATAAAACAAGTGAAATGTGGAATGTATTTATTTGATTTCCAGATTGCCAGATTAACAAAATTTGCTGGATTTAAAAGATAAAAATCAGGCAATAAGGCAATTAGTCAATTAGGCAATTAGAAGATAAAATTGTTAATTTGCAAAATTTCCTGATTGCCAGATTGGCAAGATTTAAAAATTAGTCAATTGGGCAATTATATAAATTTATAAGATTTGGTAGATTTTGAAATTTGAAATTGCAATAGATCTATTTTTGATTAGTGATATCTTGTTGCCGATTGGAAAACAACCAATTATATAAATATAAGATCAAAATTTACTAAAACGCTTTCTTAAGAAATTCCTTACATTGACAAAAACCCTTATTTTATATATAATAATTATATATTATTTTCCCGCAACAATTGGTAATATAATTTGTCTAAAAGTAAAATTGTAAAAGAAACCATAATAGGTGATAATCAAATGAAAAAAGGCATTTTGATATTAGTTTATATTATTTTTAGTGCCTTTTTTCTTTATTTATTATCTTATGCTGAACCAAAAATAGTTTCTGTTTCAATAAATCCAACAAATCCGGGTTACGGTGATTTAGTTATGGTCACAGTTGTTTCCTGTGATACACAATGGCAGACGCCGTCTCTGGCTATAGCAGCATCTGTTTTTAGCACGCCGCAGGCAGTTGGTTCTGGCGGCCAGGTTTTTTTAGTAGATGTAAATGGAATAGACAGAAAAGATGTGACATTTGGCTCCAGCGCACAACTTGGAATGACTTTTACTGCAAATACAAATCCACCTGATTGCACAGAATGTTCAGGTGGCAGCGGAGTTTTATCTACAAGAGTTTTCACACTTCATATGCCCACTGCTGATTATTATACTGTTTGTAATCCCACAAATCTTTATATAATTGTCGGAATGAGAAATAGTTATATGGGCACAGGTGACTGGACAACCTTGTCTTCCTGTCAGATTGGCACAGTAACCATACCAATTCCTATACCAACACCTTATCACAGTATAGCAAAAAGAGTTGAAGGAACATTACAGGCAGCAAATGACCTTGTTCTTTTTTCAGTTGATTATAAATATGCAGGAACAGGTACTTTTACAATAACAGACCCCATACCGGGAGGTGGTAATTTTACAGTTGTAGCGTATGGGCCTACAAATATTCCGGGCGGCTCTGTGTCAGGAATATCAGTAGGAGCCACATCTGGCACTGCTACATGGACATTCCCATCGCGGGGCTCTCTTGCAGGTGAGCAATCAGGCACAGTGTGGATGTTGCTTCGTTATACCGGCGGCACTCCACCAGCAGGCACGACTTATACAAATACTGCATCTGTCACACGTGGCACAACAACATCATCATCTGCATCAATTACTGTCGGACAACCTGCTATTACAATCCAAAAATATCAATCATCTAATTCTGTTTTAACAGGAACAAACATTACTTATTATCTTTCTTACTCTGTGAATGGATATGCTTTAAGGTCATTCCAGCCATTTGATGCAATTGCAGCCCAAAGTTATACACAGGCAACAGGACCACCTTCTGGTTGGAGATTTAAACCTGATGGCCAGACAGGTGAATATGGAACATGGACTATTTCTGACCCCTGCAACACTGGCAGCAGGATTATAACAGGTACAACATCTGGTTTAAATGTGTTCCCGGCGCTTTTGCTTGAAGATGGAAGTTCATCAAATAATTCAGACCAGTTTTGCACAGGTATGATAGTCACTGATGTTTATATTAATGATAATGCTTTTATTGGTGCAGATGCTGAAATCAGAGTAAGAACAAATGATATTTCAGGTTCAAACGGAAGATCTCTTAATGTTGTTATATCAATAGATGAATTCCCTGCGCGTTTTTATTATGCACAATGTGGTGGCACTGGTGAATTCTGCGGATCTGCTGCAGGTAGTAATGGACCTGCGGGAACATGGACAAATATGCCGCAGACAGGTGTTATATCTGCGAAGAAGTGGTACAGAGTAAAGATACTTGTAACAAATGAAGGTGGTGGACAAAGAATACAGGCAAAAATATGGGCGCGCGGTGACCCGGAAGTACCAAACTGGGATATAAACCATCTTAATACAAATCTTGGTTCTGCTGATTGGCGTTGTGATGGGACAGGAACTTATAATGACTGGAGACCAGGCATAAGCCAGAATACCACTGGCTCTGGTGTTCAAGATAGTTATGATAATTTTACAACATATGAAGTAAGGACTACTGCTGCTTCAACTACTATTTGGGATACTGTGCCTGCAAATGTTATTTATGGAGGATGTAACGGATGCTCATCAACTAGTCCTGTCAGGTGGAATATAGGAAGTGTTGCAATGACATCAGGAACTTTAACATGGTGGGGACAGGTAACTGGTTGCTCGTTAATTTCTAACCAGGGGCTGATGGGAGGAACAGGACTTGCAACTATTGCATCAAATTGGGTAGAACTGGAAGTACTTTGCTGGTCACCCACATTTACACCAACAAGGACATTTACCAATACACCTACTTATAATCCAAACACGCCGACATTTACACATACACGTACATTAACATCGACCCCCTCACGCACACTAACACCAACTCCATCACCAAGTCCGTCGCGGACGCTGTCACCTACGTATTCACGTACTTTAACACCAAGTCCGTCTCCATCGCCTTCACGGACACCAACTCCAACGCCAAGTCAATCTTCAAGTCCGACGCGAACGCCGACATCAAGTTCGTCGTGGACACCGACACCCACTTATACGCGAACTCCTACACCAAGCCCATCACAAAGTCCGTCGCGAACACCAACACCCACATATTCACGCACTATGACACCAACGCCAACACCAAGTCCTTCAAGAACACCGACGCCGTCATATACTTACACACAAACAGCTAGTCCAACATCGACACCCTCACGCACTGCTACGCCAACATGGACTCAAACACCTTCTCCTTCACCAACGCTTTCTTCATCGAGGACCCCGACTTTGACATGGACGCGCACTCCGACGCCTACGTTTTCTGTGACATCTTCTCCAACATCCACATATACAAATACCAGAACGCGGACACCTACTTTTACATTCACAGATACAATATCATCAAATACACCAACGGCAACACCAACATTCACAAGAACATATACAGTTACACCCACACCAACATGGACAAACTCATCTTCACCTTCGGATACAAGGACAGTAACATCAACTCCTACAAATACAATAACACCAAGTCCTAGTTTTACATTTACAACAACATTGACACGAACACCAACACTTACCTTCACAGATACGATATCATCAAATACTCCGACAATAACGCCGACATGGACAAGGACTTACACATCAACACCGACATTTACTGAAACATCATCGCCAACAAATACATTTACGAATACGAATACAAGGACACAAACTCCGTCACCAACGGATACATACACACAGACAAGCACAAGAACAAATACACCTACTTTTACATTCACAGATACAATATCATCAAATACACCAACTGTTACACCAACATATACAAGTACAAGCACAAATTCCAGAACCTTAACAAATACTCCGACCAGTACAAATACATTAACATTGACCCTTACATCAACAAATACATCGCAAAACACAGCTACTAACACGTCTACAATAACAAGGACTTATACAGATACAAGGACACCAACAAGGACAAATACTAATACTCCAACATGGACTATAACAGTAACACTGACAAATACACCTTCACATACAAGCACGCTAACATTTACGCCTACATATACGATAACTGCAACTGCAACAGTCACACCTGATGTCCATTCTGCGGAATTATCTATAACACTGATAGCAGATGGTGAAAACGCACAGTTAGGAGCAATAATAGATTATAAAATAATAATAGAGAATAAAGACAGCAGTATAAACGCATATAATATAAAAGTATGGGATACACTACCAGCAGAAGTAGAATTCATAGACAGTTATTCTATAGTAAAACCTGTATTAGAAAATGGAGTGGTAATATGGCAATTACCAAAAGATATGGAATTAAAACCAGGGGAAAGAATAATAATAGAATTCAGGGTAAAAATGAGTAAATCAGATGGTATTGGTTTTATAACAAATACAGCAAGCGTTGATTATCAGGATAGTTATTATAATGATATATTTGGTAATGGCAGGCATCCGGTAATAACAAGTAATATAAATGAATATCCGGAAGAACCAATAATAGCATATCCAAATCCGTATAAAATAAATGGAGAAAGCAAAGTAATAAAGTTTGTGAATTTACCACCAAATTGCACAGTTCAGATATATACAATATCAGGAGAAAGTGTGATATCTTTAAACACTTTTACTGGTTCGCGTGTGGTATGGAATGGAAAAAATAGAAAGGGCAGGGAAGTATCAGCAGGTATATATTATTATGTGGTATTGAATAAATACAGTAAACAGGTGGTAAGGGGAAAGATATTTATAATAAAATAAGATGCAGGATGCCGAATGCCGGATGGCGGATTTATAACTACGTTGCGGATTGCTGGTTGCTGATTGCGGATTGGAAAAACAAAAAACAAACAGCAACCAGCAACAAACAAAAAGCAAATGAAAAGAACAAGAGAGCGAGATTAAAGTGAGAGGCGAGAAATGAGATTATATGTTTGGGCGACTCTATATGTTAGCCCATAAATCAAAAATTGAAAACTATAAAACTAAGGAGGTGAAGTATGAGAAGTACAATAAAAGTCCTTTTCGTTTTTATGATACTTTTTTCTAAAATAATTTATGCTGATAAACTTTATAATGTTCTGCCATGGAGCGGATATAAAGCAGCGATTTCATTGACTTTTGATGATGGCGACCCCGTACATCTTGATTTTGCCATACCTGAGATGCAAAAACGTAATATAAGAGGAACATTTTTTTTAATAGCAGATAAAACAGAGAGAATTGATGAATGGAAAAAAGCAGCAGAATCAGGAATGGAAATAGGCAATCATTCAAGTAATCATAAGCATGCTTATGAACTTTCAAAAGAAGAGGATATAATATATGAAGTAGAAAATGCAGAAAAATTTCTGCAAAATCAATTTAATCAACCTGTTATATCTTTTGCTTACCCTTTTATAGAAATTACAAATGAATTACTTGTAAGAGTTAAAAAGAATTGTATAATAGCACGAGGTGGTGGAACAGGAGAACTGTATTATACGCCTGACTCAGCGCCTGACTGGTATAATATACACAGTCAGACAACTATGAGTGATTATGATTTTGAAACATATAAAGCATGGATTGATACTGCGTTTGGCGCTTCTGCCTGGACTGTTTTTATGATACATGCAATAGAAGGTTCTAACTGGTGGCAGCCAATTCCCAAAGATGTATTTATAAAAATTCTTGATTATCTTAAAAAAAACGAAAATATTTGGGTCGCTCCATTTGGTGAGATTGGTGCTTACTGGCAGGCACAGAAAATAATTGAAAATGCCAAAGTAATAAAAACAGATAAAAATTATTTAATAAGATGGAAAAAACCACAACTATTTCCAGAAGGAGTTTTTGTTAAAATAAAAATAAATAATGATGACTATATACTAACTCAAAAAGGTGTAGAAATAAAACAAACATTACCATATATTTATCCGATTTCATTTGATTCTTGTGAATTTATTCTTGAAAAAAGAAAAAAATCAGGTAAAATTAAATAAATAATTATTTTAAACCAATACATTGTTATAGGAGGTAAAAATGCTAAATCGGTTTAGTTTATTCTTGTTATTTTTAGTTTTTGTTTTACAGTCATGTGCTTCAACTTCTATGAAAGATGAGGGTGAAAATAAAATGTCTGATTTCAATGAAAAAACAAGATATGAGTGGATTGCAACTGATCCAATTATTTTACCACAGCCAGAAAAAGGACGCGAAGTTGTTTCTGCCAAGGACCCGAGTGTTGTTCGCTATAATGACAAATGGTATGTTTTTTACACCACCTGTGATACAAAAGGTGTATGGAGTATGCAGTTTATAAGTTTCAAGGACTGGAAAGATGCAAAAAAAGCAAAAGCATTTCCAAAAGACAATAATCCAAATTTACAGGGTTATCACTGCGCACCGCATGTGTTTTATTTTACTTCGCAAAAAAAATGGTATATGGTATTTCAATCAGGTCAGCCACAATATTCAACAAATGATAATATTGACAATCCAATGGGATGGACAAGACCGGTTGATTTTTTTAAAGAAGCACCAAAGGGACTTGAAAAAGGACAATGGGGACCTGAATGGCTTGATTTTCACTGCATAGCCGATGATAAATATGTTTACCTGTTTTTTACGGGTGATAACGGCCGTTTTTACAGAAGCAGGACAAAAATTGAGGATTTTCCGAATAAAATGAGCGACCCTGTTGTAGTGTTATATGACAGTGACAGGCGCAACATATTTGAAGGAAGCTGCACTTACAAGATAAAAGGGCAAAATAAATACTTAACAATTATAGAAGCAGCTAACGGCGATTCATGGGACAGGTTTTACAAGAGCTGGGTTGCTGATTCATTGGATGGCGAATGGAAAGAACAGGCAGTGACATGGGATGAACCATTTGCAGGATTTAATAATGTAAAATTTGCAGAAGGTGTAAAACCATGGACTAAAGATATAAGCCATGGTGAATTGATACGTGCTTCGTATGATGAAAAAATGGAAATTGACCTTGAAAATCTGCAAATGCTTTTCCAGGGCAGGGACCCTGCAAGCAATGGGCAACCATATCATATGCTGCCATACAGAATTGGGTTGTTAAAAGGCACAATTAAATAGAAAAAAGTGAAATATAAAAATCCTGTTTTGCCAGGTTTTTATCCAGACCCGAGTGTGTGTCGTGCTGGCAATGATTTTTATCTTGTAACCAGCAGTTTTGAATATTTTCCCGGTGTTCCAATCTTTCACAGCAAAGATTTAGTAAACTGGAAACAGATTGGACATTGCCTTCATCGCAATAGTCAGGTTGATTTAAGAAAAGCAGAATGTTTTTCTGGTATTTATGCACCCACCATACGTTATCATAATGGCATTTTTTATATGACAACCACAAATACTTCAGGCATAAAAAATTTTATTGTAACTGCAAAATCTCCAGAAGGTCCCTGGTCTGACCCAATACCTGTTGCGCAGGAAGGAATTGACCCATCGCTTTTTTTTGATGATGATGGTAATGTGTTTTATACAACTGCATGCGGTGGCGCCTTTCAAAGTATTATTGATATTAAAACAGGCAAGTTGTTAAGCGAACCAAAACTTATTTGGAAAGGCACAGGTGGAAGATTTCCAGAAGCTCCACACCTTTATAAAATCAATGAATGGTATTATTTAATGCTGGCAGAAGGTGGAACCGGTTATGAGCATATGGTAACAATGGCACGCTCAAAAAGTCCGTGGGGACCTTTTGAACCCTGTTGCAGAAATCCGGTATTATCGCACAGAAGCACACCAAACCCAATAAGAGCAACAGGCCATGCAGACATTGTTTATACAGGTGAGCACTGGTTCGCAGTTTTTCTTGGTGTGCGCACATTTGGTTATGACGATACGCATAATATAGGCAGAGAAACATTTTTAACACCGATTTTTTGGGCAGAAGACGGTTTTCCTGTTTTTGGAAATAATGGCCAGGTCTTTTTAGAAATGGAAACACCTTTAATAGTAGAAGAACAGAATTTACAAATAAACCAAAGAGATGATTTTGATAATGAAAAACTCCCTTTTTACTGGAATTATTTGCGTAATCCTGATGAAAATCTGTGTTCATTAAAAGAGCGCCGCGGTTTTCTTCGGCTTATTGGTTCAAAAGATAATCTTGATGATATTGCATCACCTGCATGGCTTGGCAGAAGACAGTGCCATCATAATGTAAATGTTTTGACATGTGTTGAATTTCAACCAGAAAATGAAAACGAAGAAGCAGGTCTTTGTGTGCGTAAAAATGAACAGCATCATTATGAAATTTTTATTACAAAAAGAAATGGAAAAATTTCTGTTGCACTAAGAAAAAGAATAGCAGATTTAAAAGTTGAAGTTACAAGCAAACCATTACCTTATAAAATGCAAAAACGCTGTGTATTGGCAATAGATGCAGATATAAATAATTATGTTTTTTCTTATGGCACTGATGAAAAAAATCTCAACATATTAGGTAAAGGAATTACACGTTATCTGTCATCAGAGGTAGCAGGTGGTTTTACAGGTGTTTATTTTGCAATGTATGCAACTGGCAATGGAAAGCCATGCAAAGACCCTGCTGATTTTGACTGGTTTGAATATAAAACTAAATAAGATGTGAAATGTGTAATATGTAATGTGTAATATGTAATGTGTAATGTGTAATGTGTAATGTGTAATGAAAGATTTAAGATGTATGAATTATGATTTAAAAACATTTACTATTTGCGGTTTCCGATTTCCGATTTGAATGACAAAAAAGAAATTTGCGTTTTTTAAATTTGGAATATTTGGTAGATTTGAAAATTTGGTAGATACAATTACTACATTGCCGATTGCCAATTGCGGATTGTTGATTGGAAAAAAATTGGATTCCTTCTGGAGTTTATACCTGATTTATTCAGGTGCAGGAATGACAAATTAAAAAAGCGGTTGTAAACAAGAAATGTCATTCCCGTCCCTGATTTCTCAGGGATAAACTTAAGCGGGAATCCATTAATTTAAAAGAGCGAGAGGCGACAGCGAGATTATTTGTAGGGGCGACCCTGTGTGGTCGCCCGAAAACGACAATCGGCAAATGGCAATTGATAATTAAAATTTCCTCTACCCTGCGGGGAGAGGATAAAGGTGAGGGGGGATAACTACATTGCTGATTGCAGATTGTCGATTGTCGGTTGAAAAGAAGAAAAATGATTGCCCCTCTTTCAAAGTGCCGTGATGAACGAAGTGAATTTTACGGTATAAAAGAGGGGAAAGGGGAGATTTAAAATTACATTGCCGATTGCAGATTGCCGATTGTTGGTTGGAAAAACAAAAACAACTATCAACCAGCAACAAACAAACAGCAAATGAAAAGAGCGAGAGCGAGAAGGGTGCATCCCCGTATTTGCAAACCCCCTATTGACAAAATGAATAATATCAAACTTACTAATATCAGTTTTTATAGAAAACAAATTTTGAACCTTTTAAATCAGATTAAGGATTTAATATCTATTATCCTATCCCAAAATTCCCTAATTAAAGGAACTATCTATAACCAGAAGAAAAAATGTGGCAATCCTAATTGTAAATGTGTTAATTTCGTTCTTACCTTTTGGTGCGTACTTTTCGTAGCCTAAATGCTGTGTCATTTCTGCTGCCATTACACGCTTTACCAGCCGCTTCGTTAACCGCTTAAGCAGCCCTTTTTCTCCCGTTAAATCTTCCGGTTTCTTGTCCTTCTTCAAAATCTCATCAAACAATTTGTCATCTAATGCCGTAATCCGTCCTCCTTAATATATTCGGCACACTAAGTGTTTCTCAGATTATGACAATTTACACAAATTTTATGACATACCCGAGATTTTAGGCAAAATAAATCCCACTATTTCCCTTTTGAAAATGAATAGATAAAAAAAAGAGGAGAAATTAAGTGAAACAAAAAATTTTCTTTAGTTACAATTAAAAAAGCGGTAAATAATAATGTAAAAACAAACAGGAGTAACTATACGATATTAACAACGAAATATAAAAATACAAAAATCATTAACATATTTTTTATCATCCCCAAAATCGCTATAGACGATTTTTGGTAGAAATCTCTCTTTCCTATAATTTTATTTCCAGCCACCTCTTACTATATAATCCAATGCGCTGTTATTCGTCAAGTTCTTCTGATTACTTCCATTCGCATCCATTACATATATCTCCCAGTTCCCATCTCTGTCACTATAAAACACTATCTTTCCTCCCCCAACTCCTACCGGCGTTGCTGCTGTCACAGGTTCTGTCGGGCTTGCCTCTTCTTTCTTGCTGCACGATATCATTACTACTATCATCATCAATACTACTACTGCTACTTTTATCTTTTTCATCTCATATTCCCTCCTTTTTATTTGTTATTGTTATATTTCATTTGAAATAATTATACCTCACCCTACATGCTTTGTCTGTTTTTTTCTGAAGGTAATGTAAAATAAATTGACAACTGTATTTTTATACAGTATTATATAAGAAACAAATATAAGGTAATTTTTATGGAGAAAATTAATTTAACAAAAAGGCAAAAAGAGATATTTAATTTTATTAAAGAAGAAATTAATATTAATGGAATTCCACCAACCATAGATGAAATACGTCAAGAATTTTCTTTTAAATCACCCACAGCAGTTAATGACCATCTAAAGGCATTAGAGAAAAAAGGATATATAAAAAAACATTCTCATACATCTCGTGGTATTGAAATTATTAAAGATTATAATAATGAAAAAAGGATAATTGAGGTTCCTATTTTAGGATATATTACTGCTGGAGAGCCAATTCAACCAATAGAAGAATTGCAAGACAAAATAGCAATTTCCAAAAATGAGTTAAGAAAATCAGGTAAATTTTATGCTTTAAGAGTCCAAGGCAATAGTATGATTGATGAAGGTATTTTTGATGGCGATATAGTTGTCATAAGAAAACAAGAAACAGCAGAAAATGGACAATCTGTTGTTGCAATTATTGATGGAGATAAAGCCACATTAAAAAAGATTTATAGAGAAAAGAATAAAATAAGATTGCAACCAGCCAATCCTTTATTATTCCCGATTTATCCCAAAGAAGTTGAGATTAGAGGAATAGTGGTAAAAATAATACGTAATTTGGAGCAAAAAGTTGAAAAACCATCAATAATTAATTATAAATATAAAAGAAAAATAGATTATTCTTGGGATTATTCAGGCGAGAAAACCAAATTATATACTCATGGATTTCATACTTATCCAGCTATGTTTATTCCACAAGTTGCAAGACGGCTTTTGCAAAAATATAGTCAAAAAGGCGATGTGATATGTGATATTTTCTGTGGTTCTGGTACCGCTTTAGTTGAAAGTAAATTATTAGGAAGAAATGCATATGGAATAGACTTAAATCCCTTGGCGGTATTTTTAGCACAAGTTAAAACAACAGAAATAGATACATCAATATTATATAAACAATATTTTCAATTATTAAATAGGATAGAAAAAATAAAGGATAAAGAAGTAAAATTACCTAATTTTTTTAATATTAATTTTTGGTTTAAAAAGGATGTTATTTTTAAATTGGCAAAAATAAAAAAAGCAATAAAAGATATAAACAATGAAAAAGTTATGAATTTTTTTATGGTAGCTTTTAGTGAAACAGTTAGACAGTGTTCAAATACAAAAAGTGGGGAATTTAAACTTGTAAAAATACCCGAAGATAAATTAAAAAAATACAAACCTGATGTTATAAATATTTTTAAGAAAAAAGTAGAATCAAATATATTAGGAATGCAAGATTTTAATAATATGGCAGATAAAAATGTTTGGGTAAAAGTTATTTATGGCGATTCTTCGAAAGACAATGGTATTAAAGAAAATTCAATAGATTGTATTATAACTTCTCCGCCTTATGGAGATAGTAAGACAACTGTGGCATACGGACAATTTTCAAGATTGTCTCTTCAATGGTTAGATATTTTAGACAATCCTGATATTGCTTCAAAAGTAGATAATGATTTGTTAGGTGGAAAACCTACTAAAGAATTAAAACATAATTTAAATTCTAAATATTTAGATGATGTTTTAAATGAAATTATAAAAAAAGATGAAAAGCGTGCAAAAGAGGTCATAAGTTTTTTTATTGATTTGGAAAAATGTTTAAAACAGGCATATAAAATATTAAAATTAAATAAATTTTTTTGTATTGTTGTTGGGAATAGATTAGTAAAACAAGTAAGAATACCAACGGATTTTATTATAGCTGAAATGTGTGAAAATATTGGTTTTATTTGCGAAGATATTTTTGTAAGAAATATTCCAAATAAAAGAATGCCTTTACAAAACTCACCTACAAATATAACTGGACAAAAAGAAGAAACAATGCTAAAAGAAAGCATTGTTATTTTACGAAAAATAAAGAGTGACTGATAATGACTCTAACAGAATTAATAAAAAGATTAAAGATTTTAAAAAATAAAGGATTTGTTCCTTCAAAAAGAAAAGGACCAACTGGAATTGGCTATACTTTTGAATCAGAATTGAATTTAAAAGAAACAAACATAGCTGTGCCTGATTTAGGTGGTAGAATTGAATTAAAAACAACAAGAATTAATTCTAATTCTTTTGTTACGTTATTTACTTTTAATAAATCGGTTTGGCAGATACATCCTAAAGAAGCAATTAATAAATATGGATATTATGATGAAAATAAACGACATTGTTTATATGTTACAGTTGGATTTGGTGAATCCAATAATCAAGGATTATTATTAGATATTGATAAAACAAATCAATATCTCCAATTAAAAGATAAAACAGATTTTTTAGTTGGGAATTGGAAAATAAGTCATATCGTTGCAAAATTTCTTTCAAAAATGAGTAAGTTGATTGTTGTTTTTGCAGATTCAAGAAAAAATAATAATGGGGACGAAGAGTTTTATTACGAGTCAGCTTATTTACTTACAAATCCCTCTGATGATAATTTTATAGAAGCAATTAAGAAAAAATCTGCATTTGTAGATATAAGAATGTACTTAAGAAAAGACGGTTCTGTTAGAAATCACGGGACAGGTTTCAGGGTGTATGAAAAGGATTTGGGAATATTGTATGGGGATAAGAGGAAATTAATTTAATAAAAATAAAATATTAGAACATATTGATGCTGTCAAGTATTCGGCGGAAATTAAGAAGCATAAAAAGGCACCCCGCCTTTATAACAAGACAATTACAGATTTTTTTACTGTGATATTTCTGTTATGTTATTACAAAATCAAAAAAAACATATTCAGGGACGACAGGCAAAGGAAGAAATTGTTTGCCTGTTAATCCAGTGTATAATATACGGTCAGTGACGGTGTGTCGCTTTGTATGGTGTATTCTGATGAACGGAATAGTACATAGCTGTCACTGGACCCTGAACTAACTGTGCCTCTCATAAAAATCCCAAAATTTTCCGAGGGTGAAGTTACGAGATCCTGAAAAGCACTGCTATTTAATTCAATACTCATCTGGACAGGTGTAGAAGATGTGACAGTAGTGCTGGCAAGCAATGAACCATAACTACCGTATAAGATCCAGTTGTTGTAATTTAAAGTGTTTTCCTGCCAGTTATAATTTCTCAGGGTATAAAACTCAAATGTTACTGAAGTCCCTGATGTGCCAGCTCTGTTCAGGAAAAGGTAAACTTTTTTAATTTTTGCCTGCTGTGGAATGGAAGAAAGATCAAATCTGAGCATGCCATACCATATTCCGACTCCATACTGATACCCGACAATAATATAACCTGTTGTGCCATAGGTTGTTGTAGGATTCCCCTCAGAAACACAGGTGTCATCAACCCCATTGTAACCGCTGCTCGGGGATACGCCGTTTCTGAAGGTCTGGGAAAAGACCTGTTTTGTTGCAGGGTATGAAGGGCACGAAGGACATGAATTACTGCACGAAGAAAACAAGCACATTAAAATAACGGAATAGAGTAAAATGATTTTTTTCATAATGCCTCCTTTGAATTTGTATATTGATATAATATCATCAAGATTAAATTTGTCAACACTTTAAAAAATCCTGAAAGTTACGATAATTTTTTTCAGGCGAAAGAAAACATATAAAAAAATATTATTAATTACTATAAAGTAACTAAATGAAATTGAAAAAATATATACTTGAAATATCAAGTCAAAAGTCAATCTCTAAACCCGATACTCCTTCCATATTTGATACCCTAAAAACGATATAGAACATAAAAATTGGGTTAAAAATACCAAAACACATAAAAAAGATAAAAATCAAGGAGGTTATGAGACAAAATATAGAAAAAATTTGTTAAAGAAGTAAGTTGAAAATTA
>Ga0207433_10002009_pt1 | contig 42505 bp, 41 predicted proteins | sample YelNatPaOPGAMG01_FD_187559 | JGI IMG/M metagenome (GOLD analysis project Ga0207433, IMG submission 187559) | Hot spring thermophilic microbial communities from Obsidian Pool, Yellowstone National Park, USA - OP-RAMG-01 (SPAdes) (version 3) | ecosystem: Environmental > Aquatic > Thermal springs...
ATGCGGAGTCATGAAGCTCCACCATGTTCAGCTCACTCCTACTGATCCCCGCATGCTCCAGAACCCTGCTCACCGACAACATGACGGACTGAAGCCTAAGCGGATCCTCCCTATCGAAGGGATTCACGTAATCCGTCGCGGAGGATATGAACATCCTGATCTTGGGCGATTTCAGCCTACGGGCCAATTCCTCGCTCACAAGGACCGCTGCTGCCGCCCCATCGCCTATGCCGCTCACCTCCAGCATTCTAAGGGGCTCCGCGATGAACGGCGACTCCAGAACACGGTCCAAGGTTATCTTGAATGGATACTGGGCGTGGGCAACTCCCTCCGCGTGCTCATGACTTATCACCGGGAAGAATGGTATCCCCTCATCACCATATCTCTTTGAGTAGAGCCTGTATAGCAGGGCGCTCATCGCATAGAAATCTATTCCCATGAAGCCCTCATACCAGCTCCTCCCACTCATCATCAGCATCCCGGATGAGACTTCCTCGGGGAGGCCATCTGAGAGCTTCTCTCCACCAACGACTAGGACCGCCTCTGATCTGCCCGAGGCTATGTCGCAGAATCCCGAGTAGAGTGCGGCGGCTCCAGACGCGTCAGCCGCCTCAGCCCTAAATGCTGGCACCCCGGTAAGGCCCGCGCATTCCGCCATTAATGCGCCTAAGTTTGCCTGACACTGGAGATGCTCGCCCAAGGCGCATCCCACGTAAATGGCGTTCACCGTGGAAACGCCTGCATCCTCTAGAGCTTTTACAGCCACCTCGGCCATGAGCTGCTCCAGATCCTTGTCCCAGTGCTCCGCGATCTTCGTGAAGCCAACCCCGGCAACATATACGCCCGCCATCACCATTCACCTCATGAGTATCTCATCTCTCAACTTCAGGTATGTCGAGTAGTCTATGTAGATCTTGTTCTCGATGAACTCCGCGAGCTTGGGCGCTAGATCCCTCTTCTCTAGAATGCCGTCGAGGACCCTGAGCACGAAAGCGTCGCTACCAGCCCCTGATCCATATGATGCTACAAGTATTCTCTGGCCCGGCTGGGCCTGATCCAGGACGTTTACTAGGCCGAGCAGCGAGCAGGCGCTATAAGTGTTCCCGACGGAGTTCGCTATCAAACCCGGCGAGACCTTTTCTTGCCCCACCTTGAGATACTTCGCGACCGCCAGGGGGAACTTCACGTTTGGCTGGTGAAATACGACATAGTCTATCTCATTAAGAGTATAGCCGTCATTCTCGAGAAGAGACTGTACCGCGCCTATTATGTGCTTGAAGTATGCTGGCTCGCCTGTGAATCTTGCAGTATGCATTGGATACTTATCACCCGGCCTTCTCCAGAAATCCGGAGTATCGGTCGCATAACCGCTCCAAGTCTCTATCTCTGCGACTGCCCTGTGATCCGTTTTCCCCAATATGAACGCAGCGGCTCCGCTCGCGGCTGTGTATTCAAGCGCATCACCGGGTCTTCCCTGCGCCGTGTCGGCGCCGATTGCCAGCCCGTATTCCACTTGGCCCGAGCGAATCAAGCCTATTATTATCGCCATGGCCTCGCTTCCGGCCTTGCAGGCGAATTCTAGGTCCGCAGCAAGCTTCGTAGGGGAGGCCCCGATTGCCTCGGCAACGATTGTCCCAGTGGGCTTAACGGCATAGGGCTTCGACTCGCTCCCCACATAGACCGCGCCGATTCTCCTCGGATCTATCCCAGCTCTTCTCAAGGCCATTCTCGCGGCCTCGACAGCCATCGTCGCCACATCTTCGTCAATCCCTGCAACAGTTTTCTCCGCGACGGGAAAACCGGACTTATCCTGCCCCCACATCCTGCCTATCTCCTCGGCCTTTATCCTGTACCTCGGGATATAGCCGCCATAGCCTTGGATCGCCACGCCACCCAGCTTAACCATATCTCCCTGAGCTCTTTTCTGGGCCCGTTTTTAAATATTGTCGAGAGCATGTTCGTTGATTAACGTAGAGAGAAGCCTTAAGCCTCGAGCGCCCTAGCCTGCGTGTGTATGAAGAAGACCATTAAGCGTGTGGAGAAGCTCGATGAGAAGGATCTCCTTATCCTAAGGGAGCTTGAACTGGATTCCTCTAGGAGCTTGAGGGAACTTGCTGAGGCCCTAGGCATGCCGAGGACAACTGTCCAAGATAGGATTAACAGGCTTAGGAGGATGGGTGTGATAAAGGGCTTCACGGTGAAGCTTGATAAGGCGAAGCTCGGCAAGAGCATCCTCGCCTTCGTCCTCGTCTCCTTCATGCCCGGCTCCGACATCTCCCAGAAGGCCCTAGCCCATGAAATTGCTATGCTCGACAACGTCGAAGAGGTCCATCTTATTACAGGGGAATGGGACATACTACTAAAGGTAAGAGGATCCTCGATCAAGGAAATAGGGGATTTAGTCATAGACAAGCTTAGGGGGATGCGTGGGGTCGCGAGAACCCTCACATGCGTCGCCGTCCACAGCGTCAAAGAAGATCCGTAATGAGGGGCCTAAAGCCGCTCCCGCCTCCCAGTCCATCCGCCCTCCTCGCACCTCCTATGTGATTAGCCCAAACTTCCTCGCCCTAAGCAGGGAGGGAGTCAGTTCCATAAGCTATGGATGCATATTCCCATCATACGCTAAGCTATGGATACGTATTCCATCATACGTTGCCTTAAGCATAGGTTTTATGCCTATGGATTCCCGAGAAAAGGCTCGAGGATATGAAGGAGCTTGAGAGGCTTGCGGCCGAGAAGGCTCGCGCCGCCGTCAAGTATGATAAGATTGGGATGAGGGAGGAGGCGGCGAAGCGTTATCGTGAGGCGATAGCCCTCCTAGAGAAGCTCATAGAGCTCACCGATGACCCGGTCATGAGGAGGATCTATGAAGAGAAACAGGCACAGTATAGGCGGAGGATCGAAGCGCTGAGCGAGAAGGTCTCGGTCGGCGGTAGATCTGAGGAACAGGCTGAGACCGATGAGAGCTTCATAATCCAGAACCCACCGCCAGTCAAATGGGATGATGTGATAGGATTGGAACAGGCGAAGAAGGCCATACTCGAGAGCATAATCTACCCCATGAAGAGGCCCGACCTCTTCCCGCTTGGATGGCCTCGTGGCATCTTGTTATTTGGACCCCCGGGCTGTGGCAAGACCATGCTTGCGGCCGCGGTTGCGAATGAGATAGACGCAGTCTTCATGCACGTAGATGCCTCGCTGATAATGTCAAAGTGGCTCGGCGAGTCTGAGAGAAACATAGCCAAGATCTTCAACACCGCGAGGAAGTATGAGTCAACGGGCAAGCCCGTGATAATTTTCATAGATGAGGTGGACTCGCTTGCCGCGGTGAGGCTGAACGAGGTTGGAGGAGAGGCTAGGGCGAGAAACCAGCTGATAAAGGAGATGGATGGCCTGCTGGATAAGGGCAGGAAGAGTCTGATCTACATATTGGCCGCGACGAATAAGCCCTGGCTCCTCGACGAGCCGTTCATTAGGAGGTTTCAGAAGAGGGTTTACATAGGGCTGCCGAACTATGAGGCGAGGCTCCGGCTATTCCAGTATTATGCAGGGAAGCTGAATCTTGATAACGTGGACTTCGCGGAGCTCGCGAGGATAACGGAGGGATACTCGGCCGCCGACATATACTCAATATGCGTGGAGGTTCAGACTAAGATAGTCAGCGAGTTCTTCGAGCAGGGAGGAGATGAGCCGAGGAAGATAACCATGGAGGATTTCCTAGAGGTTATCAGGAGCAGGAGGCCGAGTGTAGACCCGAAAAGCATAGAGAAGATGTTGGAGTGGTATGAGAGATTCGGCGCCCTCTAGCCGACTAGCTCTATCAACCCCTTTTCCTCCAATTTCATCAATATTTCCTTGATCTGCTTTACATCTATCCCAAGCTCCTTCGCGCACTTCTTCAAGTTGATCTCGGAGCCAGCTTTCGAGAGATATGAGTAGACCATCTGCTCTATCTCCGAGAGTTGTGGGACGTCCGGGAATGATTCTTTGACCTTCTCGGCCGCGAGCTTCCTAGCCTCCTCGAGAATCTTCTTCGCGTCCTCACTTACCTCCTGTGAGCCTATCTCTATGGTGTTGGCCATATTCGAGCTGGTGAAATCCTCGATGTAGCAGGCGAGCTCATGCAGGTTCTTGGCCGCATCTGGCGCCACCCCAGCCACCTCATCCTCCACCTCGGTGATTAGCGAGAGCAGTGGCACGACTAAGCCTATGAGCTCGCTCACCTCGATTATGGTCTCGAGCCTTAGCTTCACCTGCTCTAGCATTAGCTGCGATCTCCTAACCATCTTAGCCAGCTTCCTCAGTTCGGCTATCTCCTCGGCATATATCGATGCCCTCTCCTCGTCCCCGGACTCCATGGCATCCACGACCTGCTCGAAGTATTCTTTGCTCCTTGAAACTAGCTCCCGATACTTGGACTCGAGCCTGAGGATCTGGGCGTTAAGTTTGCTGAGGGACTGTTCGAGATTACGCCTAACCTCCTCTCTCGCCTCCTCGTCAATAAATGGATCTCCTCTATAGCCGTCTCCACCGGGCACTTGCATGCGCAGAATGCTCACAAGCTTCCGGCCTCTTAAAGTGTTTTGGAAAAATCGAGCATAACGTGATGCTTATAGGATTCTTGGGGAAATACCGCTCACATGCCCCGGGTTTGGCCACGGGGGGATTAGGAGCCCCGTCTCTTCCCGAATAGGAGCCTGGTCTCCCCCATGGCCCTCAGCTCCACCTCCCTGACCCTCACGACCACGGGGAGATCATTCACGATGCGGCCTATTATCAGGCAGTGCCTTGGTGGAAGCATCTTCGCTATCCTCTTGACCGTGTCGGAATCCACCCTCGATGCCTTGGCTATGTAGTTCAGGTCGGACTCGTTCGTGAAGTTGAAGAGGAAGATGTTGTCAGCCTGTCTGTATATCGTTTCGGGGATGCTGTCCGGCTGATTCGTCACGAATATGGGGAATATTCCTATGTGCCTCATCCGCGTTACTAAGTCATCCCAGTAGGTTTCCCTGAGGTATAGGTGGGCTTCCTCAGCCACTAGGAATAGGGGGTCTATGGCGCCCTCGCGCAAGAGGCTCGAGAGCTTGCTCAACACATACTCCACGATTATCTTTTTCGTCTGGTGGATGCTCTTAGAGAGATCTATCACTATTATCCCGCCGCTCCCAGAATTTAATACATCCTCGACCCTTACCGGGTTTTCGTCATCGAAGAAGCCTGTCTCGCTGAGACTCAGCAGCCTGCTCATCAACGCCTCCCTCACCGACTCATGCATCTGCATCCTGCTGACCGCGTTTATCAGCCCCCTCAGCGTAACCCTCCCCTCATTCCTCTCAACGGAGCTCCAGATTCTGATGAACTCCCTGATCGTGGTCGCGGGCGTTGCGAGTATATATTGGAGGATGTCGGTCATGGTCTTGAGGCCAGCGTCCTCAACCGAAACCCTGAAGTTCTCCCCCGGCGTGAGCACGTAATGCCTGCCAGCCATCCTGCTCACCGAGCCATCAACCGTCTCTGATAGGCCGATGTACTCGCCATTTATATCGAAGACCACCACCGTGGCCCCATACTCAGCCAGTGATGTTATCAGGAGCTTCGTTAGATATGATTTACCGGTCTCCTTCTTTCCCGTTATTATCGTGAGCCTCCCATCAAGGTCCTCGGCATATATTGAAACCATCCCGCTCATGCATTCCCCGACAACTATCCTCCTCCGGCCGCATGTCCTCATGAGTTCGGAGATAAGCTCTGGGGAGGCCTTCTCTATCCTCGAGTTAAATCTAGATGGAAGCCAGATTATGTCATTCCTCAGCGATCCATCAACGATTACCCCACGGAACTTTGCTATTATTCTGCGAGAATCCCTCACATTGAGGAGTATCGAGCCAACACCGTATGGGTCGAAATTTTTTATCGAGAGATGCTCTGACGCGAGCTCCCTCAGCACGTCCTCGAGTATCCCCGGGACATCAGCGTACTCTATGTCTATTACCTGTGCTAGGAGGGATCTACCACCATCAGTTATGAGTATATAGTCTCCGCGAATCAGAGGCTCCTCATCGGGCGAGGCAAGGAGCTCAATCGTGTCGCCATTCTTTGACAATATCTTCATCTCATAAATCACCTCCTGTCAATCGGGTTGAAGAGCATGTCTCGTATCGAGTCCTCCCTGAAGAACTCGGCCCCAAGCTTTCTGAGCATCGCCTGTATCGCGATTACATCGTTTTTCGTGAAAGTGCAGTAGTCGTGGGCCAGTATCAGGAGCTCCGGGTACCCATATATTAGAGAATCGCTTTTCAGGAGGCTCCCGAACACCTCCTCAACCCTCCTGCATGTTGCTACATCAACTCTGTAGGCGCTGAGCCCGGAGCTGAGCCTAGCGAGAAATGTTCTCCCGAGGACGCGGACCCTCATCTCAAGCCTCTCAATAAGCCATGTCATGTCGATTATGTACGGAGGTTTGGCGCCAAGCCTATCATCCGTGAAGATTGAGCTCCAGAATTGAAGTATACTCGTCTTTGAGAATGCTAGGATATCGTTGCCCCGCGGCCTAGCTTCCTCAAGAATCCTCGAGACGAGCCATATCGGGTTATCCTGTGGCCCAGCAGAGAGGGATCCATCCACGAGTATTATGCTATCCTTGAACTGTTTGACGACATACTCTTGGAGGCGCTTCTCAAGGAGACTAGCCAACGTCTTCTGGATGGAGCCGTCCAGCTGGTAGCTTGATAAGTCGAGGGGTGGGAGGTCTCCGAAAATGGAGCCAAGGATGCTGGTGATATTCTCTGGGGTCAAGTATACGATGAAGGGGCCGACTCTCTGGATCTCTAAGCCGAGCATGTTCCTGATAGCTATGCCTCCCCTGATCCCTAGGATGATGCCGTCTCTCCCGACGGCGACGACTATTGAGGAGGTGTCTATGGCCACGACCTGCCTATCCACCGCGCCCTCGATGGGTATGCTGGTCGCGGAGACATCCAGTTGCTCAGCCTGCTCAATAAGCCTCAAATCCCAATCATTTTGAGCAAAATTCTCCTCATCAAACTCCGTCGAGTAGGCCCCGTTAACGAGGCCTAGGCTTCTCCGCCCTACCTCTAGGAAAGGCTTAAAGACTGTCTCAAAGTCGTTTAAACTGGGTTGGGCGAGTTGGCTCATGTCCCCGGCTTCCCCGATTTTACTGGTCTCCCTGTGCTTATAAATGTTGCTCAACTTGAGCAAGATGGGAAATGAGCGAGAAGGACAAAATTAGGGTCGAGATCGTGATAGGCCCTGCCACCGTGAGGGTTGAGGCTCCACCCGACCAGATAGAAGAAGCTGTGAGAAACGCCGTCGCCGCCCTTAGATCGGCTTTACCCGAGCTTGGCACCGAGACCTCGCTTGGCGGGCCTGCCATGGCCAGGCCTGAGAAAGCCCGGCGGAAGCCGGCGCCAACATGCTCCGAGCTTATAAGGGGGCTTATAGAGGAGGGCTGGTTCGATCAACCCAAAACATTGTCTGAGGTTGTTCAAGAACTGGCTAAGAGGGGCTATCATTACGACTCAACCGCAGTAGCGCACAGCTTGCTAGATCTCGTGAGGGAGAAGGCTCTTGTAAGGGAAGGTATTCCAAGGCGTTATGTCTATCGTAGGCCTCCGCCCGCCGCCCAAGAGAAGGAATAAGTTAACCCTGCTTCACTCTCCCGCCGAGGCCTTTTTCGAGAATTTGTCGGCAAGATACTTTACTCCCGAAGGGGTTATGGCATAGTCTCCGCGATCAAGCCTCTTGAGGAGCTCTAGTTGAACAAGCTTTGTGAGATTGTTCATTATCGTCTTCTTCTTTGCCGGTAAGGCTGCCTCGAGCTCTCCGGGGCTTATGTTCGGCGCCTCGATCCTCCCCATCCTATGCTCCAAGTACTTCCTCAGGGCTAGTAGGAGGATTTGGTCGGAGACTGACCTCAGCTGGCCTAGGCTGATCTTGAAGAAGAGGCCCTCCTGTGCATCATATGCGAAGATGTCGCTGAAGATCTCTAAGAGGTCTTTCAAGTCCATGTTGAACGCGATCTTCTTAGCGAGCGAGTATGCTGGCAGGGTCTTCTCCATGAATGTTATGATTTGGCGATAGACCGCCTCAGGCGGCCCCGAGAAGCTCATCTCGAGATCACCGTATCTTATCGTTACCTTAAGCTCCTCCGCGCTCATGCCTCCCCACCAAATAGCTCGTCAATAGAGCTTGAAGTGAACGAATATAATCCTTCATCTGTCTTGGCGACGAGCCCTGCTTTTCTCAGCTCGCTCAGCCTCGCTCTGGCAACCCGCTCATCTAGGCCTGTGTAAGTTGCTATCTCCTTGGGCGTGAGATGTTCTTTCTCGAAGAGGCCGAGCCTCTTCCCGACATAGGCCGCCGCTAGGCAGAGGAGTATCCTCCTCTTAGCATCCATCTCCTTCATGATGATTATCTTGCCGTCTCTGAACTCGACAAGACCCTCGAGCTTCTTCGCGAGATCTATCACGTCGACGGCTCCCGTGAGCTTCCTGGCAACCTCAAGCGCTGGATAAGTCTCGGAGAAGAACTTGTTCACGCTTCTCCAAACTTCTTCATAGCCCCCCTCAAACTCTACCTCTGCTTCGCCACACTTGATCACAACTCTGACCCTCTCGAGGCTCATTCGCCTCCACCTCCCCCACTCATCAGCCTTTCAACATGCTCGATGCCCTTCCTCAGGATCCGGAAGACCTTGCGATCATTCTGCTTCCCAGCATCCTCCATGTAGCCCTCGCGGATCAAGTGGGACATCACGTCCCAGACATTTTTCGGCATGGGCCATCTAGCCTGGGTATAATACTTCTCAACATCCTCGTATGTAAGATCCCTTCCCTCCTGCCTGTATAGGTAATAAGCTATTGTCAGGAACTTCTCCCAGTTCTTCTCGGGGTTCACGTGGCTCGCGAACTCGACGAAGGATGAGAAGCTGGCAGCCGCCGCAGCTTGCTGATGGGACACCCTGATCATCTCCTGCCGCCCAAGGCCTCCAAGCCTCTCGAGGAGCGCATCAACCCAGCTTAGGTCCGCGAACCGGGCTTCAAGGAACTCCCTATCACCCTCAAGCTCCAGCTCTAACCCCCCAACCTTAATCCTAAGCCTGTACGTCATCAGTGCTTCAAGAAAGCTATCCCCTCATCGGGCTAATAAGGCTTGAGGACCTAGCTGAAAATGGAAGCCCAATGAAGAACTTAGCACGTTTAGGGCACTACTTCAACATGTTACTTTAGGGATTAATTTGGCCATAGACCGCCTGAGAGACGAGCTGGTATAGCTTCCCCCCGTCAAATCTCCCACGATAGGTCTTCATAAGCTCGCCCATTATCACCGAGATCGCCTTCCCGGGGTTTGATCTGACGAGGTCTCGATTGGCCTCCATGAGCTCGGCGATCCGGGCTTTGACCTCCTCAAGGCTTACGGCCTTCAATCCCAGAGCGTTTACCGCGTCGTCTAGGCTCTTGTCGGGGTTCTGGGCAAGCCATTTAATGATCTCTGGGGCCGCCTCCTTCGCCAGTTCCCCCCTTACCACGCGCCTGAAGAACTCGAGGAGATCCTCCTCCCTGATTTTCTCTACTTCATAGCCCTCGCGCCTCAGACTCTTCATGTGCTCCACTAGTATCGAGGCTGCTATGCTGGGCTGGATACCCGTCTCCCCGACCACTCTCTCGAAAATCTCAACCTTCTCCGAGTCTATTAGCTCATCAGCGATCTGTTTGCTTACACCATACCTCCTCGAGATCCACTCGGCGACCTCGTCTAGGCTTGGTGGAAGACGCCGCTTAATCTCCTCCACATATTCTCTCGGCAATGGGAGTGGCGGAATATCTGTCTCAGGGTACATTCTAGCAGCCCCGGGCCTCGGTCTCAGGTATATTGTAGTTCCATCAGGCCTAGCTCCACGGGTCTCTGGTGGCACGCCGTAGAGGGCTTCGATCGCCCTCTCTCTAACCCTCTCAAGCGCATCTTCAGCCCTCTCCCGCTCGGCCGCAACTATGACAACCGCGTCAAGATCACCGGCCCCAACCTCCTCTCTCAGCCTCATAACCTCCTCCCCTGAGATCCCGTAGCCGGGCAGCTCATCAGTATGGAATATCCCCTCTACCTCGGACCATGCCCGAGCTCTCCCCGCCAGCTCCGCTCCGAGCCTTATCCCGGGAGCCGCCTCCAGCCCTAGAAGGCCTCCAAACCCCTTAAGCCTCAGCGCCAGAACGACACCGCCCCCCTCAATCTTCCTCCGGAGGATCTTGGACGAGGTCTTCACGAATATACTCGTGACATCTTTTATCGGCTCCCGCTTAAGATCATCCTCAGATACCCTCCTGCTCCTCAATTCATCTCTTATCTTGAGTAGGTGGAGCTGTCTAATTACCTCGAGCTCGACGACCTTTGGCAGGAGCTCTAGTTCTTGGACTCCCTTAATCTCGACAGGCGCTCCGCCTGTTATCGAGATGTTGAGGTCCTGTCTAACCGTGCCTATTCCCCTCTTGACCCTCCGCGTGGCTCTGAGTATCCTCCCTATAGCGTATGCAACATTATACGCCTCCTCAGGAGAGTTTATCACCGGAGCTGTTGAGACCTCGATCAATGGTATCCCAAGCCTCGAGAGATCATAATGCACCTCATGTGGTTTCTGCTCGATTATCCTAGCCGCATCTTCCTCGAGCGTTATCGTCTGTATTGGGATCTTCTTTCCATTAACCTCAATCTCTCCCCCCAATGCTATCACACATGTCCTCTGGAACCCGGTGGTATTCGATCCATCTATGACTATCTTCCTCATTACGTGGATCTCGTCCACGGGCCTCGCATTCATCATGAGCGCTGCTGTGAGCGCTATCTCAACCGCCTCCCTATTCAAGTCGTGCGGTGGCTCCTCATCAAGCTCCACGAGGCAGGTGTTCTCGGTGTCAGCGTGATAGACTATCATCCTCCGCTTCCGGGACTCAAAGAGGGCTGCTGGATCCACCTCGCCGAGCTCGCTCTGAGCTTCCCTAAGCCATCTGATGAAGACTATCTCCCTGCCGCCTTCCCTCGGCGTCGTCGGGCATTCGCAGAACAGCTTATGCCGCGTGTCGAGCTGCCTATGAATCTCTAAGCCAACCTTCAATCCGATCTCCCGATAGTCAATCTTCATGCCACAGCCGCCTCCCGGATTGCGGGCATACTTCTTTCGCCCAGCTCGCCCGCAATCGGTGTGAGCATGAGCCTTTTCACCTCCTCCAAGTCCCGCGCTCTGGCAAGACACCATGATAGCTTCACGTAAGCGGTCTCGGGGAGCATGTCATCAAGCGGCATGACGCCGGCCTTAAGCAGGTACCTCCCTGTATCATAGACCCTCATATTTATCCTACCAAAGATGCATTGCGACGTCATCCCGATAAAGACGCCCTCATCCACGAGCATTCTTATCGTTGGTATTAGCTTGTTAGCAACATGGCCTAGTCCCGTTCCCTCCAGTATAATCCCCCGGATGCCGAGGTTGTGGATGGCTTCCAGGATCTCGGGCGGCATCCCCGGGTAGAACTTGATGAGGGCGGCATCCTTGGAGAATCCTGGCTCAAATCTGTAATCCCCCGACCCGCGCGGGTTTAGGTTTCTCACGTTGATCTTTATCTCGCCTCCGGAGACATATGCTATAGGCTCAGAGTTTACGGACTTGAATGCATCCCTACTGCTCGTGTGAAGTTTTCTTACCCGTGTCCCCCGGTGGATCGCTATTACGGTGTCGGAGTGCCATGCATGCATCGAGACGCAGACCTCCGCGAACGGCGCGTGACCAGCAACCCTGACCGCCGCGATAAGATTTGTGGCCGCATCGCTCGAGGGCCTATCAGAAGATCTCTGAGCACCAACAAAGACCACGGGGACTGGGGGTTTCTGGAGCGCGAAACTCAGCGCCGCGGCCGAGTATCCCATAGTATCAGTCCCATGGGCTATCACCACCCCCTCAGCGCCTCCCCGGATCAGCTTATCGGCCTCAGCTGCCATCATGTTCCAATGATCCGGCGTCATGTCCTCGCTATATATCGAGAACAGTATCCGCGCATCGAGATCCGCGAGCTCGGCGAGCTCGGGGACTATTGAGAGTAGGTCCTCAGCGGTGAGCGCCGCCCTAACCCCGCCAGTCCTATAATCTATCCTGCTGGCTATAGTGCCGCCGGTGCTCACTATCACAACCTTGGGTAGTCCCGGCTTTTGCGGCGGTCTCGGGGGCGGGGTGAACCTCGGCTTAGCCGCTGGAGCCACCCTCCTGATAGAGGTAACCCTAGAGGCGCTTATCCCAATATTATACCCGTTTGGGAGCTTTATGACTATGTATCCGGGATCCGCGAGCTCATATCTTGACATCAGTATCCCACGGTAAACCTCGTCTCCCGCCCGGATTTCCACCTCATCCCCAACCTCTACGCCTGCTCCTTCTAGGAGGGCTCGAATCTCCCCTGAATATCCTTGGAGAGCATCTTGATTGCTCAATCTCCCGCCGCTCTTGTGGGCTTCCCGCGATTAAACTTTTTATGTGATCATTTTACGTTTCATTCCTAAAAATGGCGGGGTACAAGCTTCCTAGGAGACTTCATGGTGTAGAGGCTGAGGCTGCCTTCGCGGTCCTAGCCGCGGCCAAAAAAGTCGAGGCCACGGGAAGGAGGGTTGCCCACCTAGAGATCGGCGACGCAGGCTATGATACCCCGGAACATATCAAGGAGGCAGCGATAAGAGCTTTGAGGGAAGGTAAGACCCATTATACGCCGACAACCGGAATTCCGGAGCTAAGGCAGGCGATAGCCGAGAGCGTAAAGAAGGATTATGGCGTCGAGATAGACTGGGAGAAGAATGTTGTCGTGGCGAATGGATGCAAACAAGCGATTCTAGCATCCATGCTCTCCATACTCGAGGAGGGTGATGAGGTCCTCTACCCGAATCCCGGATACCCGGAGTACGAGGCCGCGGCCAGGTTCGCTGGGGCCAAGCCCATACCCTACAGGCTCACGATAGAGGATGAGTTTAAGATTGACGTTAATAGAATCGCGGAGCTCATAACCTCTAGGACAAGGCTCGTCGTGATCAATACGCCGCATAATCCATGTGGCTCCATAATGCGGAGGGAGGATGTCAAGGCACTCGTGGAACTCTCAGAGGATCATGGATTCTACATACTCTCCGATGAGATCTATAGGCCATTCCTCTATAATGGTGAGAAACATCATTCACCGCTCTCGATTAAGAGGTCTCTAGATAGGCTGATAATAGCAGATGGATTCTCTAAGAGGTACGCGATGACAGGGTGGAGGATAGGGTATGCGCTCATCCCGGAGGAGCTGATGACGACAGTGTTCAAGCTGTTGAACGTGATGACCTCATGCCCGAGCTCGATATCCCAATGGGCCGCCCTTGCCGCCCTCACAGGCCCCCAAGAGCCCGTATATGAGATGCAGAGAGGCTATGAGCGGAGGAGGGATATCGCGGTTAAGCTGCTCTCGGAGGTTGATGGAATAAGGTTCGCGAAAGCTAAGGGATCATTCTACATGATGATAGATGTCAGCAAGCTCCTCAACAAGTTGAAAATGGACACGGAGAGATTCGTGATGATGCTAATAGAGAAATATGGCGTCGCCTTCCTACATGGAACAGCCCTAGGATCATATGGTGAGGGATACATCAGGATGAGCTTCTCCGTCTCGGAGGATCATATAATCGATGGACTTGAGAAGTTCAAGCGGGCGGCCAATGAGATACTCAGCTCTTAACCCCCTCGAAAACTAGGAGCCTCCAACAAGGCCTCCCAAATAAATCATATATGTAATCCGCGTCTGAAAGATTTGAGATGTAGTCTAACAACCTAGTGAGCCTCTTTCCAAATGGATGCACGAAATAGTCGAGCACCCTGACCTTGAACCCGGAGCTCAGCATCAGCCTATATGTCTTCCCTATTCCGATGAGCGAGATCACTGGAATTACTAACCGGCCGCCGCTTCTCAGGTGGCTTGGCGCTCCCCGGATAACTTCGTCAAGAACTTCCCTGCCATCAGGGCCTCCCCATGTATAGCGTGGTAGGGGATTCTTTGAGGGCGTCATCGGCGGGTTCGAGATTATAAGGTCGAAGACATCACCTCTAACCGGCTCATAAAGAGGGCCTAGCCTGAAATCCACGTTATCCACGGAGTTCAGCATCGCGTTTATCCTGGCTGTTTGAAGAGCTCTAGGTGAGATGTCCGTGGCAACGACCTCGCCGGCGCCGAGCTTTGATGCGAGGATTGCTAGGAGGCCCGAGCCAGTCCCGAGATCCAGCACTCTAGACCCCTTCTCCACATATAAGTTCTTGGCGAGGCAGAGGGTCGCAGCCGACGGCATATACACTTTACGATCAACTATTGTCCTAACTGACTCAGAGCCTATCTTGTATTCGAGTATCTTTCTCCCGCTCATCTCCTAGCCAGCTGCATGATCTTTTCGCGAAATTCTGATGGGTTTCGTGGAAGTATGAGTGGTGCTAGGACCCTCGCGTATTTCGGATCCATGGCCTCCTCAACAACCTTGATGTCCCCGACCTCCGTGTATCCTCTGATTATGCTGGAGAGAAATATGTCCTCCTGTTCGGGTTTCAGGTATCTAGCCGAATAGTATAGCAGCTCGGCCAGATCCCATGCATACGAATCGTCGTAAGAGCATTGCTCTAGGTCGACGATATAGATTCTGTCATCCGCCGCGAGTATGAAACTTGAGGGGTTGCAGTCTCCGAGGCATATGCCGTTCTCATGGAGCCTGGCGAGAAGCATACCGATCTCCCGGCCATGCGTCACGAGAACCTCATCAGGGGAGCTTCTTAGAGCTCTTGCTAGGTCGAGACCCTCCACGAATCTCTGGAACAATATTCTCCCGGACCAGTTCACGTGTAATATTTCGGCGGTGTTAAAGCCGAGCTCCATAAGCTTGTTCACGAAGTATATCTCGTTGCCCATTCTGATGGAGGCGAGAAGGGAGAAGTTTTTGACGCCTACGGCCCACAGCCAGGCTGCCACCCACTTGAAATCCGTCCAGTTGAGATACTTCTTCGCGAAGATCCTCATCCGAGAGCCATCCATCGGGAACTCGATTATGTAGGCGGAGTTGAGGGCGCTCGCCGCCCTCCTGATTCTGATCCTCTCGGGCTTAACACCATAGAATGTCTCAACGAAGTCCCTGAGCCCTAGCTCCACGTTGAGGGGCTGGGGGCCTAACGCCGTCTCCCTCTCAACATATCTCGACGGCTCCGGGAGCTTCACGGGTCTAAGAATCATCGGGTCGAGTGCAAGCTCCTTAAGAGGCTCTATAGGTGATGATAAACTTGCACTGAGATATAACTTGAAGGAATGCTCCAGCTCCCTCGAGAGCTTCAGGAAAGCCGATGACTTAGATAATGTTGAGAACACATATTCCTCGCTTGGCGAATAGCGTTCACCCCTTCTCACTAGGATGCCTTGGGAGACGAGGTCGTCTAGAGCATGCTCATATCCGGGGAGAACGAGCCTAAGAGACTCGGACAAGTGATCATGAAAGCAGGATTTCACGAGCCTTCTTACCGGTAGATGTATTGCAGAGATCTTCCTGAGCTTGTCAAAGAGAAAGTATTCCGCCTTTATCAGGAGATGGCTTGAGGCGAGCTTATAATCGAGAATTAGGTTCTGGAGCGACTCCAATACCACATGCCTCTTGTATTCCACCTCCGCAGCATCTAGGACCTGGTCTCCCAACATGGTCTTATATGGGAAGAGTAGGAGCGACGCTATCGCCCCGCCGAGCCCTTCATCCACGCAATCCCCCTTAAAATTCTCCTCACCGATTGTGACCACCAGATCTGCCTGAATGCATTCCTTAAGCCTCTGAAATCTCGGCGGAGAATCTCCCTCCAAGACGACTAAGACATAATAGGGCTCATTCTCGTATCCGAGGGCTATTGCTCCATGAAGACTTATAGACTTCACGCTAGTGCTTCCGGCTCTCAGACAACTTAACACTAGCTCGGCGATATCGCTGAATGATTCTCCCAACAGTCCTCCTGTATAGAATCTTCATCCTCCCACATTAATTCTCTTCGCGCAATCTTTATTTTCTCAGCCTCAAGGATGATCTGCAGACCTTGGAGCCGGAAAAGATCTGCAAGCATATCGTCTCAGAGGCCCTTAGGCGCGGTGCAACTGATGCCGTAGTTGAAGTCTACGTTGGCCGAGAGCACATGATAAAGTTCGCCAACAACACTATTGTATCGGCTGAGAGCCGCATTGTAGGCAGCATCGATATATTCGTCGCGATCGAGGGAAAAAGGGCTGCGACATCCATCGAAGGACTTAATATGCAGAGGGCGAGAGAGGCCTTGGAGCACGCCATACAGCTAGCGAGACTTGCGCCACCATCAGACACATATGCCCCGCTACCAAGGGGGCCGTTCAAGTATGATGAAAAATTGCTGAAGGGATCTAGGATGCGCGGAGACCCGGATATGCTAATTGACTCGGTTAATGCTGCGATAAACGCCGCCTTATCCGCTGGGGCTGAGAGGACTGCGGGGAGCCTTGTCTATACGCGTGGAAGGACTTGGCTATTGACGAGCGGCGATGCTGGTGGAAGCTATGAAGACTCCATGATAGAGCTCTCGATCCGGGCGCTTGCATCCGATAATGCTGCCGGCCACTTCGTCTCGATAGCAGCTAGGCGGGAGGACTTTAAGCCCGAGGAGACTGGGAGGAGGGCGGGCGAGCTGGCGGCCATGGCCGTAAACCCCACTGAGGCGGAGCCTGGGACATATGAGGCGCTCCTAGGCCCGATGACGTTCGCGAACCTCGTCGAGGAAATTGGAGAACATGATTCGGCATTTCACGTGGAATCCGGCCTATCATTCCTCGCCGACAAGATTGGCGAGAGCGTTGCATCGGGGAAATTCACACTAATCGATGACCCGACGATCTCCGGAACGCCTGGCGCGAGGCCATTTGATGATGAGGGTCTGCCAACGAGGAGAAACATTCTCATAGAAGGAGGCATCCTCAAGACATATCTCCATAACTCGGCAACTGCTAAGAAATTCAATACAGAAACCACGGCGAACGCGGGCCTAATAGTCCCACATCCCCTCAACCTCATAGTTGAGGGCGGAAGCGGGAGTCTCGATAAGCTGATCTCGAGCATAGATGACGGTATATTCGTCACAAACGATTGGTATCTCCGGTACCATAATTACCGGACCGGTGACTTTTCCACGATCCCGAGAGACGCGATGCTGAGGATAAGGAAGGGTGGAATAGATGGAGCGGTCAAGGGTCTGAGAATAAGTGACAATATCGTGCGGGTCTTCAGGAATATTAGGGAGATGAGCGGGGAGCGCTACTGGATACTCTGGTGGGAGGTTGAGACACCGATCTACGCGCCATACGCTGTGATAAATGAGTTAAACTTCACGCGGCCCACATCCTAAGCCGCATATTTCACCCGATGACACTATTAAATGCTGAGATCCTCCACCTCTCTATACCATGGCTTGGATGTCCCTGTCTTGGCGCGCTTAACCCAGTTCTTCGTCTTTTCAGAGCCTTCTATGGCAAACCTGAGCTTCTCGATATTCTGGAGGATCATCGCATGCTGTTCAGCCGTTATCAAGCCCTCATCCCTGAATCTGCCCGCAAAGCTCTCAATCTTCCTCAGGTTCTCAAGTGCATCATACCAGAATCCCCAGTCGTCTGACAATATGCGCCCAATGTATCCTGCATGTATCACTTCTCGCCCATTAGCATTATCAACGTCATGCGTCATTAGAATCGCCATGACATCGATTATGTCTTTCTTGTTTATCTGATGGATCTGGAGCTTCTCCAAGAGCAGGTCGGTTAGGCTTATGGTTGGGTAGTCTAGCTCGAGCCTGCCCTTCCCCGGCTCGTTCCCAAAGAAGACATCATGGCTGAACTCCAGCTTATCAAAAAAGATATCAACCTTCACACCATCCCTGAAGAATACCATCCTTTTGTGGCCGAATAGCGTGTTTATGGCCCTGTTCTCGTCGAAGCCCAGCTCCCTCATGAGGCTTACCAGTTGCTTCCTCTGCTTGCTATATCCAATGAGGTCGACGTCTGTGAAGAGCGCCCCGCCATCAACCCTGCCCACGCTCCTGAAGAACATGATCGCACTCTCGTTCTCGCTGCAGTGGAGGTAGGCTGCCACGGCTCCGAGGACCCTGAGTATTATCCCCCTGCTCTGGGCTGCCTCAACAACCTCAAGCGCGGTCCTCAGCACCTTTAGGGAGAACTCGTCCAGCAACACCGAGCCTAATAACCTCATTATTAGGACTTTTATTAATCTTACCCCAGCTCGCCGAAGAATCTTAAGATAATCGCCCCATCTATGAAAAAATCTTCACTAAACGGGGGATAGCGGCCAGAGCCGTGATGCGGAGCCCAGCCAGCCTTTCTAACTTTTAAGCAGCCGATTCTAGGTTCCCTCCACCCTCATCTCAAGCTTTTCGCAGAGATTTATACCCCCCAGAGATCAGCCCATTATCATGTCTAGGGCGCTTGAGTATCTTAAAAGGGAGGAGCGCGTAATTGGAAAGATTATCGGCATAAGATTCTACCCGATTGTTGTGGAAAGGGCTTTAGGGTCTAGGGTCTTTGACGTGGATGGCAAGGAGTATATTGATTTCTCGTCGCAGTGGGCGGTGGTGAATCTTGGGCATAATCACCCGGAAGTTATTGAGGCTGTGAGGAGCCAGTTGGAGAGACTGGTATTTTCCTCTCACACGACTTTCCCAAATACCGTCGCGATAGAGCTTGCTGAGAGGCTCGTGGAGCTAACGCCCGGAAGTTTCGAGAAGAAAGTGTGGTTCGGCTTGACTGGATCTGACGCGAACGAGCTAATCTACAAGATAATGCCAGTCTACTCTAGGAGGAGGAGAATGCTCGGTTTCCAAGGATCTTATCATGGCCAGACGATGGGGGCATTGAGCTTGTCAGGGCATAAGGCGCTGACTAGGTTCATCGGGTTTCCGAATGTTGTCAAAGCCCCCTACCCATATTGTTACAGGTGCCCATTCAAACAGACCTACCCTGAATGTGGATTATTATGCTTAGACTTCTTGGAGAATAATGTTGTGGGGAACGCTCCTGCCGAGGATCTGGCCGCCGTGATTATAGAGCCCGTGCAAAGTGATGGTGGGGTGATCGTCCCGCCCTTGGAGTTCATCCCAAGGCTTTACAGGATATGCAGGGATAGGGGGATAAGCCTGGTCGTGGATGAGGTTAAGGTTGGGTTTGGAAGAACTGGAAGGTTCTTCGCCATCGAGCACTTCGACGTGGCCCCGGACGTTATCTCAATGGCTAAGCCGATGGCCTCTGGCTTCCCGCTCAGCGCCGTGGTCGGGAGGGCGGAGATAATGGATGCGGCGCTAGCAGCCCACCTCTTCACGAGCAGCGCCCATCCCGTTAGCTGCGCGGCATCACTAGCCACGATAAACGTGATCCGGAGGGAGAAGCTCCTCGAGAGGGCTTCTAAGATGGGCAACTACATACTTGAGAGGCTTAAGGAGATCGCCGAGAAGCATCAATTGATAGGCGATGTCAGGGGGATGGGGATGATCCTCGGCGTTGAGCTTGTCAAGGATCATAGGGCGAAGATGCCCGCCACCTTTGAGACCGCCTCCCTTGTCTACAGGGCCTATGAGCTTGGTCTTCTTTTAACATACGTGGGAACATATTCCAATGTTGTGGAGATCACGCCGCCCCTAACCATAGGCATCGAGGAGGTAGATAGGGCGCTTGAGATCCTAGAGAAGGCGCTAGACGATGTTGAGAAGGATCGCGTGGATAGGGAGAGTGTTAGGAGGTTCATTGGCTGGTGAATGGGATGAATGGGCTCCCATTATCCCATATCTCAAGCCTGAATCCCCTATCCAACAATATTCCCCTAATCTTCTCCTCTAAGCTCGCGGGGACCACGATTATTACACCCCCTTCCCTCCCATCACCCCTTAGAAGTGCCTTTCTCACATGCTCAGCCGGCTGCAAGTGGACGCCATATTTCCTATACGTCTCCCTGAGTATTAGGAAGCATTTATCATCAACCTCGATTAGGCCGCCGCATCCAATATAGTGCCCGACGCTCTCCCTGAAAATCTCCTGGAACTTCTCTCCTAGGAGGAGCTTCTCCGAGAGCCTCGGGATCTTCTCCGAGTCGAGTAAGTGTCTCGTGTTCAAGTTTAGTATGAATTGCGCATCATATTCTTCAGATCTTCTAATAATATCTAGGAGGTTCATCATTTTTTCCTCCGTTAAGAACTCGTCCCCTGCCCTGCTAACGGTTTTCACGGGGATTGCCCCCAGCCCTAACATGCTTATCTCGTGTATTGCATGGATGACACCTTCAGGGCTTGCACCGAGCTCATGAGGCTTCAGCGTCGTCGGGAGATCATCAAACCTGTACCAGATATCCCTATTCCTCCTTATTATTTCCTCAGCTTGCTCCCTCGGCAGCCTTGCAACCTCGAGCTTAAGCTTCCTCAGCCTCTCCAGATCCCGGGGATCGACATTCACCCTCGCGATGTAGGCGACGTAATCTTGGTCGACAACCTCGCCCCTATGAAACCTGTATCCCATGCCTCTCAGGATGTAGGCGGCGGCGAACGCCCCGCAGAGGCTCTCTTTCTGATCAAGCTCGCTGACATATTCCTTGTGGACCTCGAGGTAACGTGGCGTCGGGTACACCCTAATCCTGTCCCCAATGCTCCGAAGTATCTTCTCAGCATCAACATCCTTCAGCGTGCTCAGAATTTCTCTAATCCTAGAATGCTGGGACATAGTTCCTGATCTCCCATGGGCTCACATACTTATTATACGCGTCGCACTCAACCTTCTTGATCTTGATGTACTCGTCCACGAGGTCTGGGCCGAGCTCCGCTTTGAGATAGTGGTCTCGGTCGAGGTATGATAACGCCTCGTCAAGGCTTCTTGGGAGGAGCTCTATATTTCTCCTAGCCTTCTCCTCCTCGGGGAGCTTGTAGGCGTCGACGTTCACCGGATCTCCCGGGTCGATCTCCTCCCTTACGCCATGCACTCCAGCCGCTATCGTCGCCGCTAGTGCCAGATATGGATTTGCCGCGGGATCCGGAGTCCTGAACTCTATCCTGATGTTGCTCTCCTCTTTACCAGCCTTGGTGGTCGGCACTCTTATCGCCGCCGACCTATTATTATATCCATAACATATGTTTGATGGCGCCCAAGAGCCCGGAATCAGCCTCTTGTAGGAGTTTACTGTTGGAGCGACTATCGCCGATAGGGACTTCATGTGATGTAGTATTCCGCCTATAAAGTGGTATGCTGTCTTGGAGAGACTTAGCCCTCTCTCATCGTTCTTGCTGTAGAAGATGTTTCTCCCAGTCTTCTCGTCTAGGGCGCTTATGTGGAGATGCATCCCACTTCCCGCATGCCAGTCGAATGGCTTCGCAATAAATGTGGCTACTAGGCCGTGCTTGGCCGCTATACCCTTTGCCGCATCCCTCAAAACCACCACGTCGTCTGCAGCCCTCAGAGCATCCCTGTGCTTCATGACTATTTCCAGCTGCCCTGGGCCATACTCCTTGATGAACCTTGAGACCGATATCCCAGAGGCCTTGAGAGCATTAATTATCTCTAGAGCGATGTCCCCGAGAGTATCATATCCAACCGTTGAGAAGCATTTTGCCCAATCCACAGGCTCAACTCTGTCCAAGGCTACCTGCCTCAATATATAGAACTCTATCTCGGCGGCGCTCTGGAAGATTAGCCCAAGCTCTTCCCGATATCTCCTCAGGAGCCTTCTTAGGAGACTGCGTGTGCAGAAGTCCCACTCGCTCCCATCCCTCATTCTCATGTCGCAGATTACTCTACCCTGCCCCTGGGAGTATGGTATCGGGGAGAATGTCTCGAGATCCGGGACTAGGAAGATGTCCTCTGATTCGGGACCAAATCTCGGCTCGGCCAAGATAGTGTCCAAGGCTGTGAAGGATTGCATTGCCATCGTCAAACCTATGCCGTGAACGAGCTGATCCTCAAGCTCATCAACATATGATGCTTTCGCCCTCAAGACGCCATCAAGCCCAACATAGATGAATCTGACAAGCTGGATGTTATTCCTTCTAGCGGCCTCAATTACCTCATCCAGCTTACCCATAGTGATTCACCTTTTCCCAGCGAGCTAATTAACTTTTAAAGAGAATGATCCTTTGCTGAAGAATCTTTCATAATTGCTAGGTTTTTGTAAAATTCTTATATATGGGTGGCGGCGGCTCAGAATCGTGAGCTCCGACGAGATAGTTTTCGTTAGGAAAACTTCGGGGCTGGTTAAGGAAATCGGTGCCTTCTCCGTGATGGCTATGGCGGCGAACTATGTTATAGCTGACGGCTTCTACCTATTCACCGCTAGGCAGGGCTACTATGCTCCTGGATCGAACATACCGTTGGCGATGCTCATTGGCGGGACTATAATGGTTTTAGCAGCTTTCGCGGTGGTCCTGCTAACTATGGCCATGCCCCGGACGGCTTCAGACTATGTTGGCATCTCGAGGGTGCTCCACCCGCTGCTCGGATACGTGGAGGCGTTACTGGTCTTCGGCGTCCACATTTGGATTGTCGCCGCTTTATCCTTCTTCATGGCATGGTTCTGGGGCAGCGCCATAATCCAGATAGGTCTTGCAACACATAACAGCGGCCTAGTCGCGCTGGGAGAATGGCTCTCCACCGATACAACGGCATCCGTCGTCATCGGGCTCATATACGTGCTGGTATTTGGGATTATCAGCCTGCTCGGCGTCAAGGTCTACAAGTACGTAGTCAATGCGCTCTTCGTGATAGCGCTAGCGGCTGGGATAGTCACGGTAGCCGGGGCGGTATATGCGGCGACACTATCACCCGCTCAGGTCAAGCAGTTATGGGATATGACATATGGCGCTGGGGCCTATGACGAGATAATGAAGGTCGCGGAGGCAACCGGCTGGAGGGGGTATATCGCATCAGTCACTGGTAATCCATCTGCATGGGGCTGGCCGGGCCCATGGTCGCTCGGAGTAACGCTCTCAATAAGCATTGTGATCTCGGCATATGCCTTCTGGGGCCTGGAGTACGCCAATTATATGGCTGGCGAGATAGATAGGCCGAAAAGGAACTTCCTCCTAGGAGTCGTCGGCGCGATCGTACTCGTCTTCGCTTACTATCTCTCAATCTCATCCCTGACACTTTTAGGGTTTAGGGAGTTCTTCTCGGCCTACAACTACGTGATGCATACTGAGGCAGCTTATAGTCAGCTCAAAATAAACCCTGTTCAGACGCCGACTTGGGCCGTGTTCATAGCATCACTCTTCGGCGGCTGGGCCCCAATACTCGCCGTGATAATAACCCTAGCCGTGCCCCTCTGGGTAATGAACGGTATCCCTGTCTACATAATGGTGCCATCAAGGATCGCCTTCGCCCTCGCATTCGATAGATTCTTCCCAGAAAAGCTCGCCGAGGTTAATGAGAGGTTCCGGACACCACACTGGTCGATAATCCTAGTTATGGCCGGCGCCATAGCAATGATATTCATCCTAGCGTTGCCAGAATATGGGCCGCTCTTCTACGCTATAACCTCGGTCACGGCTGTGGCTGTCAGGTGGTTCCTCTCAGCGATAGCCACCACGATCATGCCATATAGAAGGCCCGAGATATTCAAGGAGGGCTATACCGGGACCATTGGAAGGATCCCGGTCGTATCCATTATTGGAGGAGCGGCGGTGGTCGCGACATTCGCGCTCCTACTGCTTGGCTTACAGGAGGTCGCTAAGGACCCGACGATGATCTCGCCACTTTGGATGATAGGCTGGACCCTACTGGCGGTGGCCCTCTACGCCTACTATAGCTGGGCGAACAAGAAGAAGGGCATAGATGTCAGGAAGATATTCAGCGAGATACCGCCAGCCTAGGAGCCTGTCACCGGCCCAGCTTTTTATCCTCCCATTTTTATCTTCCCCGGGCTGAAAGAGGGCGATGGAATCCTTCAAGATCTTCTTCATGGCAGACATACATAATAGCGAACTCGTGTTTAGGAGGTTCCTATCTATCCCGAGGCACTATGACGTGGATATTATGATTCTCTCAGGAGACTTGACCGGGAAGGCGATAATCCCGATAATAGATTTTGGAGGGGGGCAATACCAATATACCTTCAGGGGCAAGACAAACATTGTCAACGGGCTCGAGGGGCTGGAGAAGGCGAGGAGCGAACTTATGAACTCCGGCATATACCCATACATCTGCACAAGGAACGAGGTTGAGGAGTTGAAGAGTGATCCCGAGAAGGTTAACAAGCTGTTCTCGAGGCTGATAACGGAGAATATCGCGAGATGGGTCTCAATGATAGAGGAACATATCCCAAGAGATAAGCAGGTCATAGTCATGCCGGGCAACGATGACATATTCGAGATAGACCCGGTGCTAAAGAGGAGCAGCAGGGTCATCTACCCCCTAGGGAGACTCGTGGAGCTACCTCTAGGATATGGCATGATATCATTTGAATACGTTAACCCGACACCGTGGAATACGCCGAGGGAGGCGAGTGAGGGGGATCTATGGAAGATGCTTGAGAAGCTGGCCGGTCTAGTTGACAGGGACTGGCGCAGGATTATATGCTGCTTCCATGCACCGCCTTATAATACGATGATAGATGTGGCCCCGAAGCTTGATAAGAATCTGAGGCCTGTATATTCCCTAGGCGAAATCGAGAAGGTGAATGTTGGGAGCAAGTCCGTGAGGAAGTTCTTTGAAAAGTATAAACCGCTGATGGGCCTACATGGCCACATACACGAGTCGCCTGGATACGATAAGGTCGGCGGGACTATCGTGTTTAACCCGGGTTCAGAATACTCCTCGGGGATACTTAGAGGATTAATCCTTGAGCTGGATGATGATGGCTTGAGGAGCTGGCATCGCATAGGATGAGAGGATGAGCGCGGGCCTATATGCTCTAGGCCGTAGAGCCATAGCATCCCACTCGCCCCTAGCATCATCTATAGCTCTCAGGATTATCGAAAGGGAGGGTAATGCAATCGATGCAGCTGTGGCCGTATCACTCCTGCTAAATGCACTGGAGCCCGGGTGGAGCGGCCTAGGAGGCGGCGGCTTCGCGCTGGTATACTCCGAGGATGCGGGATTCAGGGCACTAGATTACCGTGAGACCGCGCCGCTTCGGGTTAGGCCGGAGGAGTATAGGGGCGAGGATGATCTATCGCTTGGCTATAGGGCTGTGGCGACCCCCGGGACGCTGAGTGGCCTATGGACGCTCCATCAGGAGCTCGGCGAGATGAGGTGGAGTAGGATAATCGAGGCTGTCATGGAGTATATAAGACGATGCCAAGTCTCGCGGCTATGGAACACATGCATGAAGGCCAACTTGGATAAGTCCTTAGATAAGCTCAAGATCTGCCCAGAGAGCCGTGCAACATTCCTCAGGGATGGAGGAATTTATCCCGAGGGCTCCGAGATCACCTTTCCAAGGCTACTAGAGATCCTGAGAAATGTCAGGGATGATGTGAACTACTTCTATGAGGGCGAATTCGCTGATGAGCTTGACAAGGTGTTCTCAAGCAATAATGGCTTCCTATCATCGGTGGACTTGTCACGCTATAACCCGATCTGGAGGAGGCCGATTATATGCGAGCTCGATCTCGGTGGCAGAGAGCTTAGGCTCGCCGCGATGCCGCCACCCGGCTCCGGGGTCCTCGTGGTGGAGGCTCTCAAGATCCTTACTCGGATGCGCTTGGATGCCAAAAGCTATTATCCGAGACTCGCCCGCCTCCTCCTTCACATAATCGACGAGAGATGCTCCCTGATATGTGATCCATCCTTCAATAATGTTAACATCGAGAAGCTTCTCTCTGATGATCATGTCGAACAGGCTCTCAGACTTATCGAAGAGGGTAGGATAACCTATCACCCGGTTAGGGATAGTGGCGGGACATCTCAAGTAAGCATAGCAGATGCTAAGAGCAGGACATATGTCTCCCTCACCGAAACAATTGAGTGCTTCATGGGTTCCGGGGTAACAGTGCATGGGGTGCTTCTGAATGATGAGATGCATGACTTCACACCCCAGGGCGGCCACCCAAATTCGATATCCCCAAGCAAGAGACCTGCAAGCAGCATGTCGCCGCTAATGATCCTTGACGAAGGCGCCCCATTGATTATAATTGGAGCCTCCGGTGGAATGAGGATAATATCCTCCATGATACAGGTCCTCTCAAACCATCTGTTAAGAGGTGTGGACCCACTCTCCTCAATACTGGAAGGCAGGATCCACGTTAGAAGTGATAAAGTCGTCTTAGAGGACTTGATAGATGATGTAGCCTCGGGTACTTTGTCGTCAGCCGGCTTGAAGCTTGGAAAGGTTAGGGAAGTATCAATGCACCCCGGGACAGACATATACTTCGGCGCCGTTCAAGCAATATTCAGGAACGACGATCTCTTCTTAGCCATCTCAGATCCGAGGAAGCAACCCGGAGCCGCCGCGAGATAAAAATTCATTAAATTCTAGCTTCGACATACTTGGAAGCGGTGAGGTGCCCCGGTAGCTCAGCCCGGTTAGAGCGCCCGCTTGGTATCCCCCGTGAGAGGGGCTTGAGAGCGGGAGGCCGCGGGTTCAAAGCCCGCCCGGGGCTCCACCAATTCTGAAATTAGTTCTTCTAGATTCATTATCCAACAGCCGAACTAGACTATACGAGGCTGCGGCTTAATTCGTAGAAGTGTCAGTTCTTACCAATATTGAGGTTTTTGGCTATACCTTATTTTATCAGCCGGGTCGTCTATAAACCGCCATTTTCCAGATCCTGTTGCGAGTAATATTATGCCAAGCTCCTCAGTGAGTTTATCGTTCATGAGTACCTCTTCTTCTATCGGCGATATTAGGATGTCTGCTACCTTTGGGCCTACCTCTCTATCGTCCGTCACCACCCAGACCTCAATAACCTCCCTAACTAAGAAGACTCTTGATGGGCCGCCCGCCGTCCCAACTTCAATAATAGTAGATGTGGGAGGTGGAGGGTAAAGTGCAATGCGTCTTGCCAACTCTATGGGAATTAAAAGTTGGGGGCTCTCAGTCTCGAAGCCGCTATTTACAAGGGCAGAGGCCTCGATGATTTCTCCCGAAGTTCTAGCTCTCAGCCTCAGCTTGACCCTTACGGCCATACTCGTCCACGCACCTCAAGTAGTAAATGTGCCCTATCCTCCCACGCCTGAGCTGGTAGATATGCCCTATCTTTGGTTTCATTCTACTTTTATAAATGCATACAGGAACTTATAAGCTTGTTCTTAAGTTCTCAAAAGAATGAATAATCTTTAGAGGGAAAGATTCTTTCCCCTATTTCGAGTTTAAGGTATACTTTCACAATAGCTTCTTTTTGAATAGGATTCGGCTCAGGACTTCGATGCCAAATCAATGAATTAGTATTTTCTTCCAGTAATCATGTATGATGTGGCGTCTGCGATATAACATGCGTGGTCTGCTATTCTCTCGAGGTACCTTAGTATTAGTGCTATGGAGAGTAGGCATGCTGTATTGATCTTCCCGCCCATCTGTATTAGGTGTTTTATGCTCTCAGCATATAGTTTGTCTACTTGATCATCCATGCTCCTCAGTTTGTCGGCTTTCTTTAGGTCCTTGTTTAGATAGGCTTTTCCGGCCTCCCTAACCATCTCCAAGACTATCTGTGAGAGCTCTCTGATGCTTGTGAAGTCGCATCCCTCTTCAGGAATCATTTTGGTTATTTCCGCTATGTTTGCAGCGTATCTGCCGATCCTAGAGAAGTCGTAGGAGACCTGTATTGCCGACTTTATTTCTCTTAGATCTGAGGCTACTGGCTGGAATCTTGCTATGAGCTGGACCGCGAGCTCGCCTGTCTCATCCATTATGAACATTAGTTGGTCGGATAGCTTCCTGACTTCCTCGACGTTATCCGTTCTCGTCAGGATCGACTCTATACTTATTTCAAGGGCTTTTCCGGCCAAATCGATCATGTCATTTATCATGCCATTGAGCTTCTCTAGGCCATAATCTATGGGTCTCTTCAAGCTCATGTCAATTGGCCCCCAATATTATCCCATCCTCCCTAAAACGTATTTCTCTGTTAATATGTTGCTCGGCCTAGTAAATACTGTTGAGGTTTCCCCGATCTCGATAAGTTCGCCCATGTATAGGAATGCCACGTAATCGCTTACTCTCGCGGCCTGCTGGGGGTTATGTGTGACGATTATTATCGTGTAATCTTCCTTCAGTTCTAGCAGCAACTCCTCGATCTTAGATGATGCCACTGGGTCTAGGTTGGCTGTGGGCTCGTCCATGAGGATTATCCTCGGCTTTAATGCTAGTGCGCGTGCTATGCACAGCCTCTGCTGTTGCCCCCCGCTGAGCATTGAGGCGGGCTTCCTTAGGTCATTCTTCACTTCATCCCATAGGTATGCCTTTTGCAGGGCCTGTTTAACGAGCTCATCAAGCTGTGATTTATCCTTCACCAAGCCGTTGAGCTTTGGACCAAGCGCTACATTCTCATATATCGATAGGTGTGGGAATGGATTTGGTATCTGGAAGACCATCCCGAATTGCCTGCGAACCCATGTGACGTCAACATTGTCGCCATAGACGTTTATGCCATTTATCTTGACCTGGCCCTCCACCCTAGCATGGGGGTTTAGGTCGAGCAGCCTGTTCATCGCCCTTAATAGCGTGCTTTTGCCACATCCAGATGGCCCCATTATCGCGAAGATCACGTTTTTGGGCACCCTGAAACTAACATTCTTGATTATGTGCTTGTCGCCATACCATACGTTTAGGTTTTGGACTTCTATGGCCCAGCTCATACCTTAACCTCCTTAATTATCAGCCTTGAAACTATGAATATTACAAGAATTATTGTTAGTAGGACGGCTGCGGCACCCCATGCTACCTGGTGCCATTTCTCATATGGTGAGAGGGCGAAGTTGTATATCAGTAATGGTATAGCGTTTATGGGCTGATCGAGCCCTCCAAAATATGTGAATGTTGTCCCAAGTATTGTTAGCAGTAGCGGGGCTGTCTCACCTGCTGCTTTGGCCAACCCGATGAGTAGTGCTGTCAAGACGCCGCGCCTCGCCGCGCTTAACAATATTCTCAGGTACGCTATGGGCGCTGAGACGCCTAGGCTAAAGGCCGCCTCTTTCAAGGTGTATGGTATCGATTTATAGGCCTCCCTAACATTCAATGCGATGTATGGTATAATAACTATTGATAGTGCGATTGCTCCAGCTAGGGCGTTGAATCTCTTTAGCGGCGCCACTAGGATCATGTACGCGAATAATCCCACGATAATCGTGGGAAACTCGACCATCACTTGAAGGAACATCTGAGTGTATTGAGCGAGCCTTGTATGTGAGAACTCTGAGAGATATAGGCCGGTGAAGAAGCCTATGCTCCCGCCGATGGCCAATGCTAATGCTACGAGAACGAGTGTGCCAACTAGGGCCGGCCCTATCCCTCCGCCCCCGCCACCTACTGGGGGTGGTGGTAGGTCGATTAGGAAGTTGAGGCTGATATATCTAGCTCCCTCGGAGTATACGTTTACCGCTATTGCAAAGATTGGTATGGCTGAGGCTATTGCTAGGGCGGAGATTATGCCGAGCATGAGCCTATCTATAATCTTCCTTTTGTTGAGCCTCAACCTCTTGTCACCACCCTCCTTATCCAGTATAATCCGGCCAAGTTGATGATTAGGCCTATCGTGAAGAGTACTAGCGCTCCGCTGTATAATGCTGGCATCATGTAGCTGTAGGCTTCAGCGTTCGGGAACTGATTCGCTATCAGGCTAGATATCGTGTATCCCATGTCGAATAAACTCCTTGGGAGGGTGAATGTGTTCCCGACGACCATGGCCACGGCTACGGTCTCGCCCATAGCCCTCCCCAAGGCTAGGAATGCTCCAGCTAGGATCGCCGACTTAATGTATCCGAGCAGCGTCCTTATGACCTCCCATCTGGTCATTCCCAGGCTGTATGCCGCCTCCTTCAGATGATGTGGTATAGCGTTGTATGCTTCTCGGATTATGCTGGAGGAAAACGGGGTTATCATGATTGCGAGAAGGACTCCCGCCGTGAAGAGGTTCGTGGGTATTGGCTTTGTGGAGAATAATGGGATGAATCCAAGATACTGGTGTAGGGGTGTCATGATATATTGATTCAGAATTGGTGCTAGGACGTATAGCCCCCATAGCCCGTATATTACTGAGGGGAGGCTCGCCATCAGGTCTGAGACGCTATTGATGAATCCTCTAATGCTTGTTGGAGCGATCTCGGCGGAGAATATTGCGAGGGATATTGCTAGGGGCATAGCGATGCTAATCGCTATCGCAGAGGAGATGAGCGTACCTAGGAGCGCAGGGAGTATCCCGTAATCCTCCTTCACGGGATTCCATACACTCTTAAAGATGAAGGAGAATCCATCTCTCAGGAATATCGGGTACGAGTTAATGATTAATGAGATTACAATACTCGTCACAATAAGCAGTGAAATGGATGCGAAGACAATTAGAAAAATAGGGAAGATTTTTTCGGAGTTCATTATTCTTCCTCACCCGGTTCTTAATAGCTTTAGCCCATCTAGCCCTATCGCGGCCACCTCTGGTGGCAGGGGATCATAACCCTCTAGGATGTTCTCGGGCTTCTGGCCCTCTGTCAATACCCACTTGAAGAACTCATTGAGTATAGCGGCCTTAACTGGGTCATCGTACACCTGTCTCAGGATCACGAATGAGAAGGATGTTAGTGGGTAGCTCTCTTTTCCAGGTGGATCAATGATCTCGTCCGGGAATATGTTCGACCAGTCTTCATCTGCTTTCGGGAGAACTTTCACTAATGCTTTAGCTGCGGATGCTACGGCCTCTTTAGCTGGTAGGACATAGTTTCCATCTCTATTCCTTATTAGGGCCACCGCTAGGCCTGTTGAGTAAGCATATGCCGTCTCGACATATCCTATGGAGTATGGGTTCTGTTTTACGGCGGCTGCTACGCCCTCATTCCCCTTACCGCCCACACCATTACCCAGCTCATCGACCGGCCATGAGACGGTGAAATCCGAGCCTACCTTACTCTTCCAAGCCTCTGAGACCTTGGACAAATATGCTGTGAAGACTCTTGTCGTCCCACTTCCATCGGAACGATGCACGGCGATTATCTTCTCGTGGGGGAGGTTTAGATCAGGGTTTAATGCCTTGATTGCCGGATCATCCCAGTAGGATATCTCGCCTAGGTAGATCTTCGCCACAACCTCTCCGGTCAGCCTCAACTTTCCAGACTCAACGCTCGGGATATTATATACGATCACTATTGTCCCAATTATTACCGGGAACTGTATTATCCCGCCCTTGGCCTTAAATTCGTTGTATATGTCTGATTTGAGGGGTGGATCGCTGCCCGCGAAGTCGAGCACTCCTTCTCGGAATTTCGCCTGTCCAGCCCCGCTGCCAATGGACTGATAATTCACTTGAATCCTTCCACCCGTGAGCTCATAAAATTTCGAGGCCCAAGCCTGCATCTGCGGATTAAGGAATGTGGCCCCCGCACCATTAACCACGCCGGACAATGTCGTGGTTACACGCATAGTGGGGCTCGTGGTTGCGATGGTTGTTGTCGTGGACCTTTGAGACCCGATTCTTTCCGTTGGTATCCAAAAATATGACAGTATGAAAACCGAGATCAGAGCTACTACAACGGCAGCGACCACAGCCATATACTTAGTATACGTTCTCACACTCTTCATCTCGTCTAAAGGACATTAAGCTCCGATTTATAGATCACGTAAATAAAATATATTTTCAATATTTTCTATATAGATAGACATTTCATCTCTTTTGTTTATTTTTCCTTTTCTTTTTAGTTTCTTCAAACTGAAAACCGGCTCCTGGCCAAACTCCCAAGAAAGGGAAATGTAGCCCAAACCTCCTGCGCCACCCTTGCCCTTCAGGGCGAGGAGGGGGTCAGAAAATCTAACTAAACTGAAATTACGTATGTAGCATGTATAAGATGATAATGTATTTTCCAGTTTAAAATCTGTCATTCAAAATGTTTGTCGAAAGGACGCTTTTCCAGCTTTAATAGCCACAAATCCGGCCTCCTCATAATATCCCCTTTTTGGAACTTCAGGTTGTAATGGCTCCTCGGTTGGTTTTTGGAAGAGTGTTGAACATGTATCCATAATCTTTAGTTTGCTTCCCCTCATCATCGCCTCTAACTCACTGAGACCGTAGAATCTTGCGTTTTTTTAGAAAACGTTGCCTGCTTCGGCTTTCTTCATGTAAAAGCGTGCCCATGGGCTTTCCCTCAATATCAAGCCCAGTATTTGTTTCCCATCTTTCGTTAAGACCCTCGAAGCTTCCTCGAGAACCTTTTCCGGTTTTTCAACAAAGCAGAGCTTGAGGCTTTCAGGCTGGTAGGGAGGAAAAAGTAAACACGGCTTTCCAACTATTTGTCAAAAGACTTGGGAATGATAGAGCAGAGTACTTGATAGGATATGAGGGAAGTGCCTTCGCCTTTACAGGCGATGTGAGGGAAGATTTGCTGAGCATAACAGCGGTGCATCCGATGCGGGAGGAGGCAGTAAGGGAGATTTTGAGAAAAACTGGCAAATTGTTGATGAGCTTTCGCGTAATGGTAAGCTCGTAAGGTTAGAGTACGAGGGGAAAATGTAATACATGCGAAGATTTATCGGAGGTAGATGATCGGCTCAGCGTTTTTTACAAATAAAATAATTTTAATTTAGAGATTTAACTTAAATAATTAGAAAGTTAGATAGATTATTAGAAATTAGATTTTCATCGCTTGGGCGATATAAAGTTTATATGTTATGTGCAACCTATTCGCGATATCGTGAGGTACTCAGCTGTTTTCGCAGTGTTGATGTTTGTTGTAGGCTTGGTGGCCGGGGTGGGCATTAGCTCAATGTTGTTTGTTAAAACGTTAATTATGACTACGGTGTATTCAAGCATCACCTTGGCCGAAAGGATGCGCATGGTAGTTCTCGTGGATAACAATCCATATAGGCAGGATCTTGAGAAAGCGTGGGGTCTTTCGGCATATATTGAGACTAGTGGGGTGAGACTTCTCTTTGACACAGGTCCCGATCCCATAGTTCTTGAGGCGAACGCTAGGAGGCTTGGCATAGACCTGTCCAAGATAGACTTCGTTGTGATAAGCCATGCGCATGGAGATCATACGGGCGGCCTGAGGCTACTAGCCTCGATAAAGCCTGGGATCACGGTCTATGTTCCGCCCGATGGGAGCCTCGTGAGCTATGTTAGAAGCTTGGGCCTAAAGCCCATTCAAGTAAATAATACCGTTGAAGTATCGAGGGGGGTGTATGTTGTTAAGCCGCTTTACGGCCCCCCTATTGAGGAGGCTTTAGCCATCAAGACTGGTAAGGAGCTTATAATCCTTGTCGGCTGCAGTCATCCCGGAGTCGTAAACATTGTTGAACAGGCGATGAGGGACATCGGTGTAAAGCCCTATATCGTGCTGGGGGGATTTCACATGGGAAGATCCTCACCTCAGGATGCCCAGAAAGTTGCATCCCAGCTCATGGAGATGGGTGTGGAGAAGATATACCCCTTACACTGCAGCGGTGACAACGTTAGAAGTTATCTAGCAAACCACTACAAGGGTAACTATGGAGGAGGGGGAGTGGGCTTAGAAATAGTCATTCAAGAATAATATTCGTCGCAAAACTATATCTACTTTAGCAATATGATTGACAAGCCTTTTCTATAATCACCTTCACTTCATCCCATAGGAGCTTCTTTCATTAAGTGAGAGCTTCTTGATTTTAAATAATTTCCACGTTATTACTCTGCTCATTTTTAAATAAAGTCTTATATATAAGTGAGGTCAATAGTCATAACGTGGATATGGATAAGAAAATAGGTTTTAATAGTAAAAAGATCTCGCGTAGAGAGGCTATCTCAACGGCTGGCAAGATTGCTATCAGCGCTGTTGTTGCGGGCGTTGTTGCCGGTGTTGGAGGATATTATGCTGGGAGCGCAGCTGCTGCCCCGAGGACTGTGGAGAAGACTATAGAAAGAACTGTGACTCAGACGGTAACTGCCGCTGAGAGAACTGTGACTGCTACCGTGACAGCCCCCGGAACTACCATGACTGTGACAGCTCCCGCGACCACCGTAACTGTGACGAAGACTGTCGCGGCACCAGCAGCGAGGCCCTATGAAGGCGTAAAGTTAACAGTCCTATGCCATACTGGTGTCCAAGCGGGGCCGTGGCATGCATACAAGGAGGATATAAAGAACTTATTCGGAATAGATCTGGAGGTTGTTGAAGCCCCACCTGAGGAGCTCTATTCTAAGGGTCTCCTAGGATTAAAGTCCAAGCCAGCGGACTATGATCTTGTGCAGTTTAACTCGGCTTGGATTGGAGACTTCGAGCCATATTTACAGCCATTAGATGAGTATATTCAGAAGAATGATCCGGGATGGGGTGATGTCCTTCCGGGATTCCGATTATTCCGAAATATGTGGGCCGGTAAAATTTACTCTTGGACACTTGATGGAGACACGTTCATGTTCTATTATCGAAAAGATCTCTTCGACCACCCTGAGGAGAAGGAGGAGTTCCGCAAAAGGTATGGCTATGAGCTTGGCCCGCCGAAGACCTGGGATCAGGTGCGCGATATCGCTGAGTTCTTCACTAGAAAAGCCGGAGATAGGCTTGCCGGGAGCAAGCTTCTGAAAGACTTCTATGGATATGCTGACCAGGCGAAGAGGGGGAGGGTGTACTACTGGTATCTCTTCAGATGGATACCTTATAGAGCTGCTGAGGAGGGTGGAATCCCCCACTACTTTGATCCAAACACTATGAAACCGTTGATAAACACGCCTGCATCGGTTAAGGCGCTAGAGGCTATGAGGGATATATTGAAGTTCTCGCCGCCAGGTGTTCTCGGATTTGAGTGGACGGAGCTATTCACAGCAGCCATGAGCGATAGCGTCGTCGCCATGTGGATCCACTGGCCCGACGAGGGAGACAGATTCCAGGACAAGCTCCAGCCATTGCCGGTTGAGAGCCCGCCAAAACCGCAGCTAGGATTCTGTCCAGTGCCAGGAGTCGAGAAGGATGGCAAGCTATACCGATACACTCCTGTTGATACTTGCTGGGAGCTTGGAATAGCCAAGAACAGCAAGAACCCGGAGGCGGCCTATGCTGTCTTATACTTCTTGATGAGGCCTGATAATGCCTTAGAGAGGGTTATGGCGCCAACAGCTAAGGTGCCAAGCTCAAACCATGACCCATACGCCTACTCGCAATTCTATTCTCCAAGATGGCGTGCCGAGAAGCCATGGGTTGGGCCATTCCTAGACGCCGAGCTCGAAGCGCTGAAGAATCCATATCCGCTACTTAGAATACCGGGAGGCTTTGAATACCTAGACGCGCTGGATCTAGCCGTATCAGAGTGCTTAGCCGGGGCAAAGGATGCTAAGAGCGCTCTAGACGAGGCTGCTACAAAGTGGGAGGAGATAACAGATAGGCTTGGGAGAGATAGGCAGAAGGAGTTCTATCACAAGATGTGGATGGTGCCGCTAGTCTTCTAAACCACCAAATTTTTTATATTTCTTTCCAACTCTAAGAATATAGAACATAACCAAGAGGTGGATCGCATGGGTGAGAGGAGAACAGCGTATATGTTTGTCCTCCCAGCTCTGGTTCTATTAATCGCGGCCGTGATCTTTCCCATGGTTTTCTCGATAAATGTTGCTCTTAGAAAGTATGATCTAAGACTTCCCACGGAGGATTATCCATTTGTTGGGATAGATAATTTCCTGAGGGCAGCTCGCGACAGGTATTTCCTTAATTCGTTACTTATCACATTACAATTTGTTATTCTGGGGGTAGCTTTACAATTCCCGATAGGGCTTGGTGTCGCGGTTCTCTTAAGCAGGTTTAGATGGAGGCGCTATGTTTTACCAGCGATAGCAATCCCGGTTCTAACACCCCCCATCGTCGCCGGTTACATGGGAATAATACTCTTCCATCCAGACGGCGTCGTGAATTATTTCTTAAGCTTATTTGGCGCCTCGAAGATTCCTTGGTATTCAAGGCCGGATACAGCCTTAATTACATGCGTCCTAATAGACACTTGGCAATGGTATCCATTTATAGCGTTGATACTTCTTGCCGGCATACTCTCGATACCCCCGGAATATATTGAGGCCGCGCGAATAGATGGGGCGTCTGAAAGATCGATTTTCAGGCATATAATCCTTCCAATGTTGAGAGGCGTGATAGCGGTGGCGCTTATCTTTAGGATGCTTGAGATGCTTAGGGTCTTCGACGTAATATACATCGTGACTTATGGTGGTCCTGGAACCGCTACCCAAGTAACAAACTTCTACAGCTATCTTGTAGGATTCCACTACTGGGACCTCGGATATGCGGCGGCAATGGGATGGATTCTCGTAATAATATTGAGCATATTGGTGACTTATTACATGAGAGCATTTAAGGTGAGTTGAGATGAATAAGTCTAGCCTGATAGAGGTTGTTAAAATAATCGTGGTCGCAATAATTCTTCTCATAACACTCTTCCCGATCTATTGGATGATTGTAACTTCCTTGGAGCCGTGGGAATTGGTTCTCGTATGGCCTCCAGCCTTCCTTCCAAGGCAATTGACGCTGGAGTATTGGGAGTGGGCTGGATCCCGCTTCCTCCTCCCTCTACGAAACTCGCTGATAATTGCTGGATCAACCACGGCGATATCGGTTGCGCTGGGATTCCCCGCGGCATACAGCTTTTCTAGATTCCGTATAGGTGGAACAACTCTACCATTCTGGGTCCTTTCACTGAGGTTCTTGCCCGGAATTGTGCCATGCGTAGCCTTCTATATACTCTTCAGGATGCTCGGCCTCCTTGACACTCATTTAGCAGTAATAATTGCCCACCTGCTGATAACGTTGCCCTTTTCAATATGGATGTTTAAGGTCTTCCTAGATGCCGTGCCAAGAGACCTCGAAGAAGCGGCCCTCGTGGATGGATGCACATACTCTCAAGTTCTAACAAGGATTGTCTTACCAATAGCCCTACCATCAATAGCCGTCGTAGCGCTCTTCAGCTTCACTTGGTCTTGGAACGAGTTCATGATGGCACTAATCCTTACAAAGTCTCAAGCATACACCCTTCCAGTGATGATCGCCGGATTCCGAGGTGCGGGGATGATCTGGGGCGGCGTATCTGCCGGAGCACTACTCTCACTAATCCCCGCAATAATATTAGCAGTCTTCTTTCAGAGATACCTAGTCGCCGGATTAACCATGGGAGCTGTAAAGGGCTAACTTAAATGAGACTCTACAAACAAATCATCTTCCCCAACTCCATTTGCAAAGGCGGTCTTAATCATGATTATAGAAGAACACGCCCAGAACTCTACTTACAGCTCTTTAGCAAATTCACCCTCCCCTAGCTTTTCTAACAATTTTCATGAAAACTTCCTGCAGTATTGTAAAAAGGACTGGGAAAATTGGAGACCAGTTGATTAACCCATTACTTCAACTGGGGTTGGTGCTACTATGAATTTTTGGGCCTCGAGAAGTGGCGGGTCTGTGATCAAGAATAGGTTCACAACTGTCCCGGGCTCATATGTGTGAGGTAGAGGTACTCGAAGAGCTGCTCTCTGTCCCACCTTAACGAGTGTTGTTCCAAGCATCCCTTCGACGGGCAGATTTATCTGTTCCTTGTCTAGAACTATCGCTTTTATAACAAAGTCTACTGTGCCGGTATTCTGTACTGTGAATGTAATATAGGCTTTCCCCGAGTTCAGATCCACGTATATAGTATTCTGCATGATAGTGTAGTTCACCCTTTCTGCGGGTTTTACTATGAAGAAGGAGTACGTGAAGATTATTATTACGCAAATAAGTAAGCATAGAACTGTTCCCATAGTTATGCTGATTGCATTATCTCTCTTGTTGGTCATTTAACAAACACCCCCGCTCTCCTCATGGCCAAGGCTGCAACAAGGAGAATGATTCCTCTTACTACATATTGCATGAAGCCGCCTATACCTGCGAGAACCATAATATTCAGTATTGACGTCATGATGAAGGCGCCTATTGCTGTAGCTATCAAGCTGCCTGTTCCACCGGTGAGGGCTACACCACCAACTACAACCGCCGCGATAACATCAAGCTCATATCCTAGTCCTGAGTGTGGGTATCCTGCTCCAAGCCTAACTCCAAGCACGTAACCGGCGATAGCGGAACAAACACCCGAAAAGACAAAAGCGAGATTCTTTACACCAGAGTTATCGACTCCTAGATTCCTGACGGCGAGCTCGTTTGATCCCGTGGCTCTTACATAGAGGCCTAATCGTGTCTTCTCGAAGAATATCGTCAAGACCACCAAGGCGATGAGATATATCCAGAATATTATGGGCACGCCATAAAAGACTTCATTTAACCCGAGAAATTCTTCATTATAGACTGGTATATTTAATCCTCCAGAAATTATGTAGGCTATTCCTCGGACGATTGTCAATGTTCCAAGTGTAACTACGAATGAGGGTATCCGAAGCCTTGTCACGAAGATTCCGTTGGTTAAACCTATGATGCCGCCGATCGTCATCACTGAGAAAAGAGCCATGTATGGTGAGAAGTTATATTGGGCTATTAATATCGCTGCCACAACATTAGCTAGCCCGATAATGGATCCAACCGATAAGTCTATGCTCCCAGAAAGTATAACAAAGGCTTCTCCAAGGGCGGCGATCGCGATTACACTTACTTGACCGAGGAGCATGGTTATGTTTTGGGGTAGATAGAACTGTGGCGTGACCACAGCCGCTAATATTAGAATTCCAATAAACCCTGTTAGCGATTTGAGCTCGTCTATTGACGCATATTTCTCTTTTATCGTTGTAAGTAACTTGGAGTAGAAGGTATTCCGAGCCATCCTCTCACAACCTCATTAATCTTACAAGCTCGACGGGATTTGTCTCTTCCGGCATTTTCTCAGCTATAATCCTTCCACTTCGCATCACGAGTATCCTATCGGAGTACTTGATTATAGCATTTAGATCGTGAGCCACATAAATTCCACCGATCATTCTAGTCCTTATTAATTGTTTCACGAAGTTCATCACCTCTTCCGATGCTCCCGCCGAGAGGTTTGCTGTAGGCTCATCTAAAAGCAGTACCTTGGGGTCGAACATGAGAGTCCTTAGTATAGCGACCATCTGCTGCTGTCCTCCAGATAGAAATCTCACTTTCTTTTCGATGCTCGGGATGTCGAACTTAAGCTCCTTTAACTTTTCTCTCAGAATCTTTTTCATGATCTTATAATTTAAGAATTCACCCGATACTATTTCCCTACCTAGGAAGACATTTTGCGTAACATTCAAGTCAGGGCATAACATGAAGTCTTGGAAGACCATTTCGATACCTGCCTTTCTAGCATCCATAGGGCTTCTAAATCTTACCTCCTTCTTCTCCAGAAATATCTTGCCCGAATCAGGAGGATATACGCCAGCAATTATCTTCAATAATGTTGATTTCCCCGCTCCATTATCTCCAATTATCGCCAACAGTTCTCCTTTATGAAGAGTTAAGGATACATCAGAAAGCGCCCTGATGGCACCGAAGCTCTTCGATATTCCTTCAACTCTCAGAATTTCTTCTGTCATGTTTCCTTTCTTAATTTTCTAAAGCTTACTTAAGAGTTTTCCAAAAACCTTTTTATACAGCAAGCATAGCATGAAACTGAAGAAGCATGTCTTCTGGAGAGGAAAAGAAGGTTGATAGAAGGGGGGCATTGCGGATAATTGGTGGAGCCGTTGCGGGTCTTGTTGTTGGAGGCGTTATTGGGTACTTAGCTAAGCCAGCGGAAGTTGTTGAGAAAACAATAACGCAGACCACTACTGTTACTGGTCCTGCGACTACGGTAACCGTAACTAAGACTGTCACGTTAACGCCTACACCCACCGTTGCAAAGCCGAAGAAGCTTAATGTAGCATTCTGGGTCGGTAATCTAGCATCCCCCTACTGGATTTCATGTAAAGATGGTGCTGAGAAAGCTGCAAAGGACATAAATGACCATTTCGGAGAGGAACTATGCACCGTCACCACTTTTGACGCCAGAGATGACCCCTCTGTGCAAACCAGCCAGATCGAATCAGTTATTGGTGCAGGAATTTATGGGGCCGCCGTCCTCCCGGCGGTAGTTGCTGAAGCGATGGTGCCAGCATTCAAGAAATTATATGATGCAAAAATTCCAACAATTACGTATGATAGGGAGATCGCCCCCGAGGGCATGAAATACAGGCTCTTCTGCATAATCACGAATAACGTGGAGGCGGGGGCATTAGAGACGGAGGCTTTAATTAAGGAGTTGGAGAAGAGTGGTAAGCCTAAGCCTTGGAAGATAGCAATAAATTGCGGACATCCAGGAGCCTCCTCAGCTGAAGATAGGAGAACTGGACACCACATGGTCCTAGATCCGCTGGTTGCTAAGGGCGATGTAATCATAGTTAATGAGCAGTATCATGAAGGATGGAAAAGAGAGCTGGCAAGAGCGACAATAGAGGGAGTATTAGCGAAGCACCCGGACCTAGCAGCAGTCGTCTGCTCGAATGATGATATGGCCCTCGGCTCTATCGCTGCGATAGAGGGAGCAGGAAAGAGGCCTGGAGTTGATGTTTTAGTTTCCGGATTCGACGCTATTAGCGAGGCGGTAGAAGCTGTTAGGAAGGGCAAGTTGAATGTGACCATCGCCCAAGCAGCCAAGATCATGGGTTACTGGGGAGTATACGCTGCATTCCTACACGTTAACACCGGATGGATGCCACCTGTGGAGACCATCCCCGCCCCCGTGGTCGTCGTGACGAAGGAGAATGTTGAGACCTTCGCACCATTAATGGAACCTCCACGCTGGGATCTATGGAAGAAGTATGGGCCAACATTAACAGAGGCCTTCCCGAAGTAGTATCATCTATAAACCTCCTAGGCGATAAACACCCCTCCCCCTTTTTATTCCTACTTCAGGGTCAACATTATTATTGGGGCGATTAAAGATTGTAGAGACGGTTACATATCCTCGTTATAGCATCTTAAGATGAGGGGCCATGTAATCTCTGGATCTCTAAAAGTTTATAGCATGTAAGTTTAGAATAATAGATTGTGATCTGAAATGGAGCGGTATGGTGTTGGCTTATGGATATTTGGGAGGCTTGTTGATAGATTCATATCACCCGAGTATAAGCCTGATAAATCCTTGGATGAGAGGATTAAGATTGCCTCTACAATTCCTTTAGTGAGGGGGGTTGAGCTTTCATATCCCTCCGATTTCCAAGGATATTCTCCGGAAGCTGTGATGGATAGACTCAGGGATCGGAATCTGGAGATCTCGGCCATAAACATAGATCTATTTTCGAGGCCAAAGTGGCAGAAAGGGTCGATAACATCTCCTGATGATTCTATCAGGAGGGATGCTATAGAATTGATTAAGAATGGGATTGATCTGGCAAGGAGGCTTAATGTTAGGGATATAAATCTATGGCTTGGGCAAGATGGGCATGATTACCTCTTTTCAAATCATCGGGATAGGTGGAGGCTACTCATAGACAGCCTTAGGGATGTCGCTGGCCATCTGAGAAACGAGAAACTATATCTCGAGTATAAGCATAAGGAGCCTAGAACACACTCTCTAATATCAAATGTTGGGAAAGCCGTGCATATTATACATCGTGTTGAGTCGGATAAGCTTGGCGTAACAATTGACACCGGGCACGCGCTCATGGCTGATGAAAATCTCGCGGAGAGCGTGTATTTATTAGCCGACTCGAATATACCTCTAATGCTTCACCTCAATGATTGTTATGGATACTGGGATGACGATATGATTGTAGCCTCAATAAATCTCCTAAAATTCATAGAATTCTTCTACGCGTTAGAGGATGTTGGGTACAATGGATGGTATGATCTCGATATGTATCCATACAGGGAGGATCCCGTAAAAGCATGCGGCCAGAGCTTAAAGATCATACACTACATTAGAACAGTCATCAAGGAGAATAAGAGCAAGCTAGATGAGGCAATAAAGCTCGATGATCCACATAAAGCTCTAGACACGGTCTGGAACCTCTTCCTCAGAGATTTCAAGTGAAAAAGCTCACGAGAACGATGAGAAAAGCCGAGAGCAACAGTCTTAATGCTTCCTCACCAGCTACCCGAACAATCCTATCAACTCATATGTTCACAATTGCTGGTTTACCGATATCCCCAATAAGCTTTATGCCGGATTCTATGATCTGCCTACCTAGGAGTGTCCATGTCTCAAGGGGTCCTTGAATTACTGTCTTAATGTCGTTATGGAGTTTATTACGAGCCTCTAGCGCTAATGGACTCAACATGCTCGAGGATCATATTTATGGCCATCGCGGTCCTAGATAAATTTG
>Ga0207433_10002010_pt1 | contig 42487 bp, 39 predicted proteins | sample YelNatPaOPGAMG01_FD_187559 | JGI IMG/M metagenome (GOLD analysis project Ga0207433, IMG submission 187559) | Hot spring thermophilic microbial communities from Obsidian Pool, Yellowstone National Park, USA - OP-RAMG-01 (SPAdes) (version 3) | ecosystem: Environmental > Aquatic > Thermal springs...
TTGATTCACAGCCTTTACTATAATCTTCTCTATCTCTCTATGAATATAAAAAAATTTAGCCATATCCAATTATATTGAAATCTGTCTTAATGTCAAGACATTTTTGCATTCAGACTGCAAATTTTCAATATACAAAACATCAGATAGCATCACGCCATTTTCCAAATAGGCCACTATCACTACACCTTCCAATAGTTTCACATCTCCTCTCTAAACTCAAACCACCCTACACCCCTCGCCCCGCCTTATGGGGAGAGGGAAAGGGTGAGGGGTAAAACTTATCCAAATCCCCTTTCCTGTTGAGGGAAAAAGGGTGGGGTGAGAAGACAACTCCTCAACATTTCTTCCCTTGCGTGGAGATTCAGCCCCCCACTTCGTAAGTGGGGGGAAGGCTTAAAAATGAGGGGTGAAAAGTGATGAAATTTCATAGGGTTTCCACCCCCACTTACGAAGTGGGGGTGGGCTATTCAAGGATAAGATGATTTATCTCTTTCAGTGAATCCAGACATTCCTTATGATTCTCAACAAATTTCTTATATTCTTCTGGTTGTAATGTAATGTATGATGAAAAACTGCAAAGCCCATCATGCCCAGGATTAACATATTCAAGGTATGAAGAATAGTTCCAATTCTCGGGCTTCTCTACAAGTTCATCCACCACAGGATTTAAATGGATATACCTGGTCAGGTGCATAAGATATTCATTGTTATCAACAAGCACACTTTTGAATCTTCCCTGCCACAGTGGACCTTTTCGGTCATATTTTATGTTGAAGTATCTGGTATAACTATCAAGCAAATTCTTTAAAAAAATCGTAATACCATTCTCCAATAATTGTTTTAAGATCAGGTGAAAATGGGTAGGCATTACACAGTATGCAATAATCTCAACCATAAGTTCCAAATTCCTTATCCTCGTTTCATAATAAAGGTCACGGTCAGCAATTTCCTCATATTCAGAAAATTTTACAGGGACTGATTTATGTCGGTAAAATTTGAACATCTCAATGATTCTCTCATAATCCCTTTTATTCCTAAAAATCCTAAAACCAGCAATACTTTTTGTAAAAACATGGTAAATCTGTCCATCAATTAATGGTGTTTTTCTCATAATACTCCTTTCGTTTGCTTCGCCTTCCCCCACTTACGAAGTGGGGGGAAGGCTTAAAAATGAGGGGTGAAAAGTGATGAAATTTCATAGGGTTCTCACCCCCACTTACGAAGTGGGGGTGGGCATTCTAAACTTACGAATGGAGCGGCTTATTGTGTATTTCGTTTATAACCTTCCATTTTTAATTGCTGCTTTAACCTGTTCTTCAATCCATTTGTATGTAGTTTCTAAGCCTTTTTTAGTGGCATGGATGGAGCCCAGCCCAACATTTTTTGAATAAGTCTATTGTCTGACTTTCTACCTCTAACACCTTGTGGACCATCAACGTGAATTATTCTCAGTTTTACACCAGCAATTTTCATAATCATTTGCGCAAGTTCATCAATTGAAACCATCTCTTCTGAACCAATATTTACAGGTCCTGTGAAGTTTGAACGCATAAGTCTAATTGTTCCTTCAATACACTCGTCTATATATAAAAATGTTCTTGTTTGCTTTCCATCTCCCCATATTTCAATTGAATCATAACCCTTTAATTTTGCTATTGCTATCTTTCTACATAAAGCAGCAGGCGCTTTTTCCTTACCATCATTCCACGAACCTTCTGGCCCGAAGATATTATGATAACGCGCTATACGAACTTCCATTCCATAGTTTCTATGAAATGCCAGATAAAGTCTCTCACTGAAAAGTTTTTCCCAGCCGTATTCGCTGTCAGGCATTGCTGGATATGCTGAATCTTCAGCACAGTTTGGATTCTCGGGGTCTTCTTGATTGAACTTTGGATAAATACAAGCAGAAGAGGAATAAAAAATCCTTTTTGTATTTCGCCTATAGCATGCTTCAAGAATATTAAGGTTTATGAGGGCGGAATTATGCATTATCTTGGCATCATTCTCACCTGTAAAAACATAACCTGCACCACCCATATCTGCCGCAAATTGATATATCTCATCAAATTTAGTATCAACAACTTCCCGACAAACATCCGGTTCTCTTAGGTCGCCCAACACAAAATCATCGGCTTCAACATCGGAGAACTGAGGGTATTTCAAATCAACTCCTCTAACCCAAAATCCTTCTTTTTTAAGCCTTCTCACCATATGGTGACCAATAAATCCACCCGCACCACAAATTAAAGCTTTCTTCATAATAACCTCCTAATTTATCTGTTTTTACTATAAAAGCTTTTGTAATTTGAATCTATTATTAATGCAACTATCAATTTAAAAATACAAAAAGAGCTTTGCTCCGTCTGTTTATTTTTCTAAAGCGGGCTGACTGCAAGTGCACACATTTTTGTGGTTCCACCTATAAAGTAGAAATGGCATAGACAATGAATTTTTTAATTAGGCATAGACGGGAGAATAGGGATTTAATAAGTGTGCCTGTTGTTGTAGCATATTGTGATTTTTCAGCGACGGATAAATTTTTTACTATATTTATAATATTTATGAAACCTTCCACATCACCATGGTTAACCTGATAGCCGATTTTGTATTCTTTAATAATATCGCCAATATGGCTCTTTATTGGTCCTAAAAGAACAAAGGGCCTTCCTGTGCTCAATACACCATAGATTTTGCAGGGATGGACAATTCCTACATACTCCTCGCCCATTGAGACAATGTGCAAATCCGCAGCAGAAAGTGAATATTTAATAAACTGCCGGGGCTGATATGGCAGATAAATGATATTATCAAGATTATTTTTTTCTTTAAAATTCAATATTTCAGATAGCCTTACCCCACCACCGATAAACATAAAAATGATGTCTTTCTCATCTCTAAGCCTTTTTGCTGCCTCTAACAGCGTATCAATCGGATGGCAGATGCTAAAATTTCCTGAATACATTATAACGAATTTGTCTTCAAGATGGTACTCTTTGCGAAATGGGTTTTCACTATGGGGAACAGATTCAACCTCATCATGTGCCCAGACTGGAATTATTTTAATTTTTTTATCTGTTATGCCCTTGCTTTGAATCAATTGTGCCATATATTTATCAAGCGCGATAATCTTGTGTGACTTTTTATATGTAAACCTTGCCCAGGCATCCAGTAATTTGTAAAAAAGAGAACCTTCTTTGACCCAGCCGAGTTTCACAGCCTCATCGGGATTAACATCCATTGCCCAGTGAATAAACCTGCCACCTTTAAATTTACAGAATAAAACACCAAAGAATGAAATCCAGGGCGGAGTGGTCAATCCGATAACGATGTCATATCGCGGTAGAAAGAACATCTTCAAAAGAAAAGAAATACTAAATGAAAGATAATCTATACCCCGATGAAAATGTGTCTTCTTACCAAGGGCTGTTGTCATTATCCGATGGATTCGGATACCTTTATAGACCTCAAATTTTGGCAATATCTTATTACGGTCATCGTATGAGCGTCTATCACTGATAACATCAACTGAAAACCCATTATTCACAAGTTCTATCGCCAGATCGGTCAAATGCTGGCTTGTTGCGGCCATATCCGGATAAAAAGTTTGATTCAAGAGTAAAATTTTTTTACACATAGTCATTGGGTTACTATATAACTATTTCACTATTTTGAAATAGTGGAACGGCTATTCGGAAAGTATTATATCAAGAATTTTGGTGTTGATTTGTAATCGCTTATTACGGTTTAACCAATACTCAGCAATCGCATGGTTAATTTCGCTATTAACTAATCCAACATTTTCCAAAATCTTGAGATTACGACATACCGTAGGACTCGGAATCTGCATTGCGACAGCAATATCACCCAGGGACATTCTACCTCTTTCATGCAGAAGTTTTATGAGCCTCATTCTTTTTTCATTGGCAACGGCTTTAAATATGCGTAATTTAACATCCACTACGACTCCTCCTTTCTCTTCTTACTTCTATACTCTAAAATCCTATTCCACAATTGTGAAATTGTGGAATAGATTGTCCTGTGTTAACTTAGAGAAGGCGCAATTACTTTCTTTGGATTATGTAATGACCCAGAACCAGAATGTCCATCTTTGTGCGTAAGAAACAGTCCAATGCCTCTTGGGGAGTGCAAACAATCGGTTCGTTTTCATTGAAGGAGGTATTCAGAATAACTGGCACACCTGTTATATTTTCAAATTCTTTAATAAGTTGCCAGTATAATGGATTTTCCTCTTTTGAAACAGTCTGCAATCTTCCGGTGCCATCAATATGAGTGACAGCCGGAATAATATTCCTTTTTTCTTCTTTAATCGGATAGACTTTAATCATAAACGGGTCAGGATAGTCTTTTTCAAAGTATTCACCAACCTTCTCAAGCAAAATAGAAGGTGCAAAGGGTCTAAATGGCTCTCTTCTTTTTATGCGCGCATTAAGAACATCCTTCATCTCTGCCCTTCTTGGGTCAACAACAATACTTCTATTACCCAGTGCCCTTGGTCCCCACTCCATTCTTCCTTGGAACCATCCGACAACTTTACCTTCAGCAATATAATGTGCGGTCTTTTTGCATAACTCATCATCATTTGACACTTGAACAATTGAACAATTGTTCAATTGTTCAAGTGATTGGTTGAGTAATTGTTCAATATCTGAATCGCTGAAAGAGGGACCCCAGTAGGGTTGGTTCATAACAAAATTTCGCTCTTTATCTAAAATATGGTTCCACAAATAGTATGCTGCTCCTAAAGCACCACCTGCGTCGCCTGCTGCGGGCTGGATATATACTTCTTTAAATGGAGTGCGGTCAAATATCTTGCCATTGGCAACGCTATTCATAGCACAGCCACCAGCAAGGCATAAAACCGGAATTTTGGTCTGTTCATACACATAATTTAACAAATTAAAAAATGCCTCCTCATACATCGCCTGCATACTTGAAGCGATATTTTCATGGTGTTTTGTTATCGGCTCACCCCTTTTTCTTGCAGGACCAAATTCATCCTCTAAGTATTTTGAATACACCGGACCCAATACTGGCTCACCACCTTCCCAGGTCATTGATGCACCTTCTCTGTGATGGACAAAGTAATCAAGATTCAATTCAAATTTGCCATCAGAATTCAATTTCACAATCTTACGCATCCGCTCCATCTCGGTTGGTCTTCCATAAGCAGCAAGACCCATTACCTTGTATTCATCCCCGTATTTAGGGAAACCAAGGTATTGAGTAAACGCAAGGTAAAAAAGACCAAGGGAATGGGGAAAGAAGACCCTATCCATAACCTTAATCTTTTTATCCTCACCTATCCCCCACATCGCACCGACAAAATCACCGAAGCCATCAACCGAAACCAATGCTGAGTTCTTAAATGGAGAGACAAAGAATGCACTTGCTAAATGGGCGATATGGTGTTCAATATTGAAAATTTCAGCCCTGATATCTTTTTCGTTTACCCCGAATTCAGATGCCATTATTTTCTTCAAACTCTGCACCTTACCCGCATTTTTGAGTCGGTCAATAATTAATCTTAGTGAAAGACCACCAATAGCAAACAATGCCTTTCTTAACAGATGCGCGTTTGGACAACGATTAACTGCAATGTAATCAATATCCTCAATCCTGACATTTGCCTCCTTTAAACAGTATTTGATTGCCTCTGTAGGAAAGCCTGCCCAGTGCTTTATCCTGCGGAAGCGCTCTTCTTCCACTGCTGCTATCAATCTGCCATCCTTTATAATACAGGCAGAAGAATCACCGTGATAAGCGTTTATACCTAAGATAATCATAGACCATTTAGATTCAAACAGATGATTGCTAATTCAGACAGATGTAGAACCATTGTCCACAACAATAATTTCAACTGGTCGATTGGACTGTTTAAAACAGGACTCAATTGCCCCATCGTATAAAATATATTACCCCAATCCAGCGATAAAATCGCTGGATTGAAGTAGAGAGTAGAAAGTAGCGAGTAAATTCCGATTCGGAATTTTCACCTGTTTTATGAACTTTAACAAACTCGCAAATTCTGTTTCTCTCTACTTGCTACTCGCTTCTCGCTACTCCCGGATCCAGCTATCGCTGGATTCGGGATATTATATTCTTTCTTATGTGAAAATCAAGGTTCATCTGAAGCAGGACACAATCAATAGACAGAAAATAGTTATTAGAAAATAGAAAGTAGTTTGGAAAGTAGAAATTTGAAATTAGTGCTCTTCATGAAAATTTCTCCAACTTTCGCGTAGTCTATACAATTGTCTTGAACCAGTATCGTATAACGCTATCGCTTCTTGGCATAAACTTTTATCAATAAATCTTAAATATACATCAATACAAACCGATAAATGATTTATCATTTCATTACTTTCGCCAATCGCATCATCAATATACTTTTGCCAATTTTTCCTCTGATACCTCTTGGCAAATCCCTCAGCAATCAAAGATGGACCAGCTTTACATGCACGTCTCATTTGGTCTGCCAGGTCATATTTCTCTTCTTTTGGAAGCGTGGGAATGATTCTGGTTAAAACCAAAATCATTGCCTTATAAAGATTCTGATACGCTCTTAAATCCTAGAAGGTCTTAATTGTTTTATTTCTATTTTCCATTTTCTATTCTCTATTTTCTATACTATTTTCTATTTTCTATTCTCTATTCTCTATACTGTTTTCTATTCTCTCCTTTCCATTCTCTACTCTATTTTCTCCCCTTTCCATTTTCTATACTATTTTCTATTTTCTATCAACAATTTTCTATTTTCTACACTATTTTCCATTCTCTATCAACTACTTTCTATATGCAATTTTCTTTTCATAAATAAAAGCATCCACCAAAAACCGATACCAGAAGCCCTTTTATAGACATTTCCTAGCTCATACCTAGTATTGAAAAACTTGTATAAATCAACAAAAGTCATATTCATTTTCCCAACACGGTGAGGTAAATTTTTTATTTAAAATATCATCATAAACAACTATTAATTTATTGACGATTTGAGCCCAATCATAATTATTTTTAATTAAATTCTGACCATTTTTACCCATTTCTTTACGAAGTTCTTTGTTGTTTGCTAAGTTAATTATAGCATTTGTTATAGTTTCAACCTGTGGTTCAATTACAAATCCTGCTTTATTCTTTTCAACTTCCGGGAAATTGCATCCTGGTGTAATAATTACTGGTAATCTGGAAGCCATCGCCTCTAAAACACTCATAGGGAAGCCTTCTGAATAAGAAGGCAAAACAAAAATATCAGATCTATTTAAGATAGCTAATTTTGCTTTTCCCTCTAAATATCCAGTAAATGTGGTATGGGCTAGGGCGTTATTATTCTCCAGTTCTTTAACTATCTTGTTTTTATAACCATCACTGTCAGGGCCAACAATTACTAAATGGACATCCCTTCGTTTTTTGAGTACTAATCCAAATGACTTTGCAAGTAAGTCAAGTCCTTTTATTGGATGAATACGCCCCATAAAGAGGATTATCTTCTTGTCTTTAAATTCTGGGTATAAATATTCAATATATTCTTTTTCGGGGAGATTTTTAAATTCTTCAATATTTATCCCATTTGGAATAAGAAATATTTTATGGTTATTAACCAATCTCTTGATATTCTTGACTTCTTCTTTTGTAATAGCATGGAGACCAGAGGCTTCCTGGAGTATCTTTCGCTGTATTACATGCCAGTAGAACTTTTTCTTAAGCTTTTTGTAATCTAAACACCATGGCTCAAGAGCTCCATGGATAGTTATAATGTAAGGTTTTCTCCAAAACTTGCACGCTTTGTAAGCAGAAAAGTGGGGGTAATGCCAGATTTCGTGAATATGAATTAAGTCAAAATTAGAAACTTCTTGCATTAAAGCCTTAGCCAGAGGTAAAGAATATGAGGTCCAGAATTTCGAGAGAATGCCTCTTGGGAAAAATCTTATATTAACTCCTGGTATATAAATGGTATTTAAAGCTTGATTATGCTTCTCTATTGGGGAAAAAATTGATATTCCAACTCCTTTTTTTGCTAATGCCTCTGCTAACCCCAAAACCACTTTTGGAGGACCTCCCCACTCTGGGGATAAACTTGCTGCTACAAACAAAACTTTCATTTTTGCAATATTTTATTTACCGCCGTAATAAAACTATTTGCCCAGTTCTCGGGAGTATAATCTTTAACTACTTCTAAAGATTTTTTCCCCATCTTTTCCCTTAATTCTTTATCCTCGCATAACTTTTTCAGTGCCTCGTATAACTCATCCACATTGCCTGCTTTTACAACAAATCCATTCTCACCATGCTTTATTAAATCATAGCTAACACCAGCCGCATCAGTTGTAATAACAGGCATTCCAAAAGCCATTGCTTCATTAACTACTAAACCCCAGGTCTCGGAAAGAGAAGGTAAAACCAATAAATCTGCGCAAATATAATATAGCGGTAAATCTTCCATCTGTTTAAATCCTTCAAAAAAGACATTTCTTAAGTTATTTGCTTTACAATAATTTAAATACTTTTCTCTTTCGGGTCCATCCCCAAGTAAAATTAACCCTATATTTTCAAATTCATCCTGTAATCTTTCATAAGCTTGAAGGAGGATCATTACTCCTTTATACCAAACAAATCTACCGGAAAATAAAATTACAATTTCTGGATAATTTTTTTGTCTTTTAATTTGTTCTTTTAAAGGTTTCAATCTTAGATATTCATTATGGAAAAAATCATAATCACAACAAAATCGAGCAATATAGATTCTATCTGGAGGGGCTCCTAAATATCTAAGATACTCTTTAGCAGCATTCCCAGCAGGAAGGAACCCGTCACAATTTTTAATAAATGTCTTTTTAACTTTTTCAAAAAAACGATTATTTGCCCTCTTATCCCTTAAGGTGCTTTCCCCAAAATACATTACTTTTGTTCTCAATAACTTAGAGATAATTAGGGCTTCCCAGCATGCAATCTGATCATACCCTCCAACTGCTATCAAGTCATATCTATTTTTAATTAAATGATAACTCAGTCCATAATTTAAATGAATTTTTTTACCATTTTTTAGGGTAAAATGTAGACCTTTTAATATTTTATAGTTAAATTTTATTTTATCCTTATAAATTTTCCATTCCCTGTCATCCTCACTTTCAGCCATGAAATATACATAAAAATCAAATGCATTGGCTTCGGCTATTTTGTTAAAACAAGGAATGCGGTATGGTGCTATTATATTAGTTAATAATGCAACTTTTATTCTCTGCAATGTCTCAATTTCCTAATTATAATATCCTGGATTTTATTAATGGTTCCTTCAATTCCAGCAGAATTTTCTACTACATATGTATTAGGAAGGCGTTTTACTATCTCCTCGCATATCTGCGCTTGCCTTCTTATTTCCTCTATAGACCGTTCTGGCTTTCGTGAGTAAATAACTTCTGGCTCATTTTTTAAATAAATAATAGCATCAGGCTTTGGAATAAGTTTAGCAAGAAAAAACATAAGCCATCTTGGACAATTAATAAAATCCTTAAATGTCATGTAATCATAAAAATATCTATCAAAGATTATCAAACCAGAATTTGCCCTTTTCCTTCGGATATAATAATGACCAAGGAAAAACTCAAAGCCAAGATAAAGCACATATAGAACTGATTTGAACTTATTAAGAGGTATAATGTCTCCTTGAGGAGTTATCTGAGCATCAAATTGTCCTATGCCCTTGCTTTTAATTGTACCGGTAATTTTTTTAAACCATTTTATATGAAATCTCCTATAAATATACTCCTTCATACAAAACAGTCTTCTTATAAATTCTGATTCCATAAGTGATTTTGCGATTGTAGTCTTTCCTGAACCGTCAGGTCCTATAAAGACAATGAAGAAACCATCACTTGGGAAAAAATGCTCTTTGATTCTTCCTGAATAATATATTAGCCAGTCCTTTAATTGTGAGAATAACCTGTAAGTTATGGCTCTTCTTAAAATAACCAAATGCAGCCGATGAATGTTTTTTTCTATATAATCAAAATTCCCAGCAAGTAATAAGTTATATAATTTTAAGGCTATTTTTTTACCAAATGGTCTTTTAAGAACTTTTATAAAGGTCTCTTTATCCTCACTTAAGCATTTCAGTATTTTAGGTTTATGCTCCTCCTTAATTTGCCCCACCATCCCACCCCTAAATATCAAAGCAGCTGCTTCAATTCCTGGTGATGGTATATAAAATCCTTTTGAGTGAGGAACAATATGCTTGGAAATAACTTTTTCATCCATATATTTAATACCTTTCCAGTGGAGAATGGGAAATATCTCAATAGTTAAACAATTATATAAATTCCCATCCTTTTTTATGAAATAATGTTCTCCAGACCTATAATAATTTAATCTGTAAGCTGATTTAATAAATTCCCATCCTAAAGATTTTGCTACATTTAAAAGGATCTCACGGGCTTTCTTAAAATGCTCCTTTTTTATCCAAATATCTACATCACGCGTGGATTCTTCCGGTAAATTTTCATAATTTTTAGTAACGCAATAAACTATATTTCTACTATTTAGTTCATTAAAAAATTGGGTTAAAAATTCTGCATGCGGATTCATACTATTTTAACTCTGCAAAACTTCTTTAAATGCCTTATAAATTTCTTTACTGTTAAACTTAAGTTCAAGATTTCTTTTAAATATCCTTTCTCTTTCTTTTAGTACCTCTGTATAGGTTAAGTTTTCAAATAATCTTTTTAGCCCTTCAAGAAAATTCTTTTCACGGATCAAAAACTGGCTTTCACCGTATATTTGAGAAATGCTCCCAACTGGTGTTGTAACTACTGCACAGAGTGAAGCCATAGCTTCTAAGAGCAATAAAGGCGTATCTAATGTATTTACAAGGCTTTTATAAGGTTGGATAAAAACATCTGTATCTTTAAGAACTGTTTTAACCATTTCATCTACTTCAGGAGAGTAGTTTTGTTTTGGGATGTATATATATTTAATTTCACCCTGTCTCTCCAAATATTCATGAATTTTGGCGGATATTTTGTTTTCAGGGTCATAGGTTCCATAAATGGCACAATCAAATCCTTGTTTCTTCACAAGCCAATTGAAAAATTGAATTACTTCTTCAACATATTTAAAAGTTGTAAGTTCTCCAAGAAAAGTTACTTTAATTTTGTTATTAATGGGTTTCTCAGAAGGAGTTAAAAAATAATCATAAGGAACTGGCGGAAGAATAAAGATTGCATTTTTAATCCATCTTTTTAGATATTTATACTGCCGAGGCGAGATGCATATAATCTTTCCATAAAGGGAAAAAAGCTTTAATTCAATTAGTTTAAGTATCCTTTTATAAAACTTATCAGGAAAATTAAGCCAGAAGAAAAATAGCTTAGTTTTTTTGAATTTTTTTCTACAAAAATTCCAGTAAGCCAGGCGATTTTTTCTGTTAATCCATGTTGAAATTAAAACATCATAATTATCTGTTATTGAATTTATAGCTTTTTCATAATTTATGAAATATTTCACAATCAGATAATCTGATATCTTTATTTCTTTCTCCTGGACTGCATCATAAAGGACATAATGAACTTTTCTTCCATTATATGTCAGCTCTGTGGCAAATCTTCTTACAAATGACTCAAAACCGCCAATTTTATAATAATCAGTAAATTTTTGGACCCCAAAGATTGCCAGATTCATTTTGATTAAGTAACCTCATTTTTGAGAATATTGCGATATGTGGTCTCTGTAATTTCAGCCATTTTTTCCCAACTATGTTCTTCGGCATATTTAATAGCATTCTGTTTTATCTTTTTAATCATTTCCTGATAATTTTTAAGAAATTCTTGTATTCCTTCTCTCAAAGAATCTGGCGATTCAGGGGACACTACAATACCAAGATTATATTTTCTTACCGTTTCCCCAATTTCACCAACATTTGTGGCGATAACCGGCTTCCCTGCTCCGCAGGCTTGCTGTAAAACACCACTTGTTCCAAGAAAACTTTTTCTATAAGGTAAAATTACAGCATCTGCACTTAAAAAATAGAATGGAACATCGTCTTGTGAGATATACTCAATATGGTCAATAATCTTTGTCGGCTCATCTAATTGTGTTTTATAAGCTTCTATATAAGATTTTGTAAAATATACAGGGCGTCCAGCTATGAGTAATTTAAATTTTCCCTTTATCTCTTTTATGGCTTCAAGCAAAATGTCTAATCCCTTTTCCCTTGTAAGAACTCCAAAGTATAATAAGATAATTTCATTTTTGGGAAGGCGGAGTCTTTCGCGAGCTTCTTCCTGAGAACAGTAATTATAAAAAATAAGTGAAGGATCTGGGATGACCATAACATTTCCAGGTTCAGTATCTTTCAAGTTGAGTTCTTGGACTATTAATTCCTTTATGTTGTTTGTATGAACAAAAAGAGAATTTAATTTTTTCTTCAGAATCATCTCTTTTAATAGCAAGGCAGTAATCTTATAGTAAATTCGGTGAAATAAATCAGTTTTTTTATTACTTATGAAATAAGGCCAGAAAAGAGTTCCCAAAATATTGAATTTGGGTTTGAAAATCTTTCGGGCAAAGAAAAGGGGAATTATATTGTGATCTAAGTATAAGATATGAAAGATTTTGGCTCTGTGTGCATTTGCAATATTAAAACACTTAGTTAATATTTTTGTAACCTGTAAATTTCTTATAAAAAAATTTTTGCTTATTTCATTATGAGGATTACCACCTATATATTCAATTTTTAAGTAAGGAATATCCTTAAAATATGCATCCGTTCTTTCATCTTTAAAGGTAACAAAGATAACTTCATAATCTTTTTGATAAAGATATTTACTAAGTGCTAATGCATAATAACTATGATGGCCAGTTGTATAAATGTCAAATAAAACTATTTTTGATTTATTGTTTGTCATTTTTATTAATAATGAAATTGGCTGCAGAAAGCGAAGGTAGTAAACCACTTACTAATGCTACCGTAAACGCAAAACCTCTATCTGAAAAAGAACCCATTACAGGAATAAGCAAAGTAAACATCCATATAAAAACACCCATAGAAAATACTCGGAGATTTTGAATATTTATATTTTTTGCAATTTTATAAGTAAATTTCAAAATTGATATGAAATAAAATAAAAACAAAACCGAACCAAAGATGCCAAATTTCATCAACATTTCAGCTACCCAAATATGTTGCGTATAAGCTGTCTCATACCATCTCCCATATCTCCAATACATTTCCACATGATGTCCTAATCCAATACCAAATAAAGGATATTTCTTAAAAGTTTCTAACGCAGCTTTTGCCTCTTCCATACGTCCTTGAAACGACAGATCTTCTGATAGGGCGGAAGGGAAAACTAAAGAACTATATAGTTGGCGTGTTCGTTCGCCTCCGGGTAAGGATAGATACCCAAGTGTTCCATAATATACCCAAACAGCAAAAAGGATTCCAATAAAAAATGGAATAACTACTTTAAGCTTTTTATTCCCAGATTGAATAGACCAAATAAGCCAGATGGAAGTTAGTGTCATTATTATTACTAAAATGATTGAACTACGGTATCCTGAGCCTAATGTATAAATAATTAGTAGGGAAAGAAGGATTAAAGCTAAAATGCGTATCCGTTTTTTTGTCTTCAAAAGTATTAGCGGCCAGAGAGTACCAATAAACGGACCAAAATAAGCTCTGCCTATTGAAACAGCATTCATTGCTCCATATTCAATATTAAATTTCCGTGCCCACCAAACAAAGGAACTCCATACATAGCAGGGTAGCCCAATAATTGCTAATAGAGTGAGCAACTTAAGTGCCTCTTTTTTTCGTTTAATAATACTGGCAACTGGTAAAATAAGAAGATATCCTATATATTGGCTTAAATCTCTGAATACATCAGTTGGATGTGCACCATTTATTAATCCTGCGAATACTCCAATAATTAATACTCCACCTACTGCTACTGTGGGCTTAAATAATGGATGCCATCTAAATTCCCACCTGGTTCTTTGACTACTCAATAATCGTAAAAGCCAACCTATTATCCAAATAGCAAACAAGACAACGAATGCCTGCTCAACTATATCAACTCCTTCACTCCAACCCACCATAAAAGGAAATAACATTACAATAAAAAATAGACCCCAATAGGGGGACAAAAATGTTATAAATGATATAATGATTCCGCATATTAAAAAAATGGTGGCAAACTCAAAGTAATTAAACATCAATCCAATGATAATGCCTGCAATTAGAAGCAATCCTATTTGAAAATAATGATCTTCAAAGACTGATCAGGATACTTTTGTAAATATCGGTTATTGGATATATTCATAATCCTATGACTAAGTTAAAATTTTTTTACGCCGCAAACTCGCTATATCCTGCTCTTCTGATTTGGGATGTAAATCCGTAATCTTCTTTTTTTTGAAGTTTGTCAGTAATTCTAAATATTTGTTCAGCAAGCTTCATTGCTTCCTGCCATATTGGCATATCCTTAAAAGATTTATACATTCTCTACCTCTTCCTTTACCTCTACCTATTCCTATTCCTCTACCTCTACCTTTACCTTTACTAACTCCCTCGCCCATCCCATTAACCGCTTGCGCATTGGGTGGAGGTAGAATGGGATAAAGATAACGAGGGAGGAGAGTGAAATTATAATTATATTCAATGCAATTGACCTGAGAGTATGATTAAAACCTGATTGAATAAGTAAAAATACCAGCAAAATTATCGTGCAAAGGACAAACATAGCCCTACTATCCTTGGGAAACAGTTCACTTAAAGGAATCCTGTTAGTAAAATGATATGCAACATAAATCACAGCACTGCCGAGGGACAAGGCAATCACCCAGGCAATAACCACACCGTAGCCATTGAAAAGAAAACCAAGGGTGAACCCTAATATAACATTTAAAATTGCAGCTGTGATGTGCCCAATAACATTCCAACGCAAATTACCTGTCCCAAGATTTGCAAAGTACGATGCTGTAGATAATGTATTCAAAAACCAACCTATTGTAAGCAATGTTCCAAAAACTATGAATATTCTTTCATAATGTCCAATCCAAATCTCTGAGATTAGGGGTGTGCTGATGATAATCAAGGTATAAAGGGGTAATGCAAGATAAAAAAGAAGATTATAGTTGGTTGAATAAACTGAGCGTATTCTCTCCGGATTCTTCTCTTGCAAATCCGCAATTGCAGGAACAAGAACCTGATTGGCAGATACAATAAGTGCACGGAACTGCTGAACCATCCTATTTGCCATTTCATAATAACCAACCATTGAAAGCCCACCAAATTTACTGAGGAGTGCTTTAGTAATTGGGTCAGCAAACATTCCGGTTATAGTTATAATTTGAAAATTTACGCCGTAATTAATGATTTCTTTAAATATATCGTTATTCCATTGATAAGGAAAAACAGGAAGCACAGGCAAGAATCTTTTAATCAAAACCCAGCTCACAATAAAGATTACAGTATTATTTATAATCTGGGCATAAGCGAGCCCAATTAATCCATATTTAGGTGCAAATATAAAGCATAGCAGTGCATAAAATATTGAGCCTACAATCATAAGCAGGTTTCGCATGTAAATCCTTTGAAACCCATCAAGCCCTGATTGGAAAACGCCGGTAATTGTCGCAAGCCATAAACTAAAAAGGGCAAAGGGTAGAATACTGAGGGCAAGACCAAGTGAATTTACAGGCACTACAAGACCAAACACCCATTTGATTAAAGGATAACCTGCTAAAAGCACAGTGCCAATTATTACTCCCAGAGAGATAACCGCTGTTTGAATCACTCCTGAAACATTCTTGTCTTCATTTCGGGCAACATATTTAGCAACAAATTTTACCACACTTCCTGATAATCCAAAGTTCGCTGCCTGAGTCACAGAGGTTGTTGCAAGAACAAGAGACCAGATTCCCAATTTCTCTACTCCTATCGTTTTCAGTAGGAATCTGTATAAGAAAAATAGGACTCCACTGACCAGAACAATCTGGACCAATGACATAATAGCATTTATGAAAACCCGGCGGCGTTCAATACTTACTTTCATTTATTGCTTTTCCATTAAATAATTTTTCATGCGGTGTATTGCTTCACCGAATAACCAGCGTATTTTAGTTGTTCTATAAGGAATATTAGATGTTCCTGAATAACCAATAATTATTGGCTTGGTTGGCAACGGTATCCATTTATGTCCATCACTTATTGCGCGTAATATAGCACGAGCTAATACATATTCTAAATAAACACCTTTAGAATCATTAATCATATCTTGATATTTTGAAAGGTAATCGAGAACGAACGAAGGCTTAAAAGCAAAAACACGACTATCAGCCCATGTTAAATTTCTTCTAAGATCTGCCATAATATATACATCTTTATCCCTTGCTAAGATATCTATTATTTTCTTTATATTTTTGATAAAATAACGGCCTGTGACTTTGATTACAAATTCACAATCATTTATAATTGACGAATTTTGTAAGGCATATTTAATGATAATCAATTCACCATAACCTTTCCCAAGTTCTTTAGGAAATGTCTGTCCATTAAACCCAAGATATTCAGTTTTTAATATTGTTTGACTTTTTAACAGATTCTTAATTTTCTCAGAGTTATAATTTGAGTTTTCGCAAAATATAATTGAAGAAATATTTGTTTGAACCCACTTTTCTAAAGCATTTATATAATCATTTTCTCTAATTTGTGGACATCTTCTTTCAACAAAAACAATATCACCTGGGTCGATAGTAGCTGTTAATAACAATGCTATCTTATTTTTTATTATTCCTTTAGCCATAACCATGAATAAGAATTAGATTTATATAGACCCATTGAATTTAATAATTCTTCAGCATTAAAATTGATTTTAAAATGCATTGGATTGCTTTCATCACTTCCTCTGCAATCGAGCTGTGTTATTATTAACCTACCATTTTTTCTTAATTTATTTGATAATTCTTGAAGAATTTCTTTCGGGTTTGGGACATGCTCAATAACTTCGAGACATATAATAGTATCGTAGTAATCTGGAAGGCTTACATTTATTTCATTTACAACTATAATTTTAATATTCAGACGTTTTTTATTAAAGTAGTATTTTGCAAATTCTAAAGTTTTCCCAGGAACATCTAAATGAGTTATATCATGACCTCTTATTGCCAATTTGGCTGATAAATCTCCTATGCCCCCTCCATAATTAAGAATCTTACCTCTACATTCCTCAATAATTCTCTTCTCAAATCTTCTATAAGATCTTAGCATATGTGTACGGGCTATATCAAAAATATACCAGGGTACAACTTCATAGAATTTTAAAATTTCATCTGGATTAGTAGGATTCATTATTTTCCATAAGTCATTTACAAAACGCCAACTAATATTAAGCATTTTAATTCCTTCATGAAAGGTTAATGGAATATTTTCATAGTGTTGTTCGTAATTATAGAATTCAATTAAGTACCTAAGAAGTTCTTTATCAAGTATAAATTCGCGTGTAATCCTCTTATATATATATATATTGCTGGAAATTTAATCCAAGAAGGCAGCTGTTTCCATTCATCCATTAAAAAAAATCTCTTAGGATGAGTAATAAGGTTCTTTAAAATTTTTAAAAGTTTAATATTCTTCATTTAATCTCCTAAAAGTAATAGACTTATCTTAAAAGGCAGAAAATCCTTGCCTCCGGAAAAACCCTCTCTATCATCCCTGCAAACTGCCCCATGTTTGCCCCCACATCAATGACTGTTCTTATTGGGATATTCCTTAGTCCGAGTAGAAAAATTCTTGGGCTTTTTTCAACCCTTACAATATCATAACCTATTGAGTTAAAAATCCATTTAATTACTCTTTTCATCGCAACTATCATTATTCCCTTTTAATGGTCCTTCTCACCTGTTCCTCAATCCATTTATAGGTTATTTCAAGTCCTTGTTTTATTGTATATTCTGGCTTCCAGCCGAGGGAGCGGATTTTCTCATGGCTAAAATTTCGTGATTGAACGCCAACAGGTCCTGCAACCCATTTTATTTTCAAATTTTTCCCTGCTATTTCACAGACCAAATCAACAAGTTCTTTTACTGAAATGTATTCTTCTGTTCCAATATTAACTGGTTCTTGAAAATCAGATTGCATCAAGATATAAACTGCATTAACAAGGTCATCAACATAGATGTAATTCCTTATCGCACTTCCGTCTCCCCAGACTTCTATAAAATCCTCTCCTTTTAATTTTGCAATTGCAACTTTCCTACTAATTGCAGCCGGTGCTTTCTCCCTGCCACCTTGCCAAGTCCCTTCAGGACCAAAACAATTTTCAAACCTTGCTATTCTTACTTTCATCCCATATCTTCTTCCATAGGCAAGGGCAACACGCTCAGAATAAAGTTTCTCCCATCCATATTCGTTGTCAGGCAAGGCTGGATAAGCATTTTCTTCGGTTAATTTTGGTTCTCCAGGCTTCATATCTCTGTAAACACATACTGACGATGAAAAAAAGTATCTTCCAACTCCCATCTCTGCTGATGCCCTTGTCATATTGAGATTTATCAAAACATTGTTGGTTAGAACCTCACATTCCGCCTGAGAGATAAATCCCATTCCTCCCATATCTGCAGCAAGTTGATAAACTTCGTCAAAGGAGCCATTTTTAAGAATGAGGGCTTTGTAGCAGTTCTCAGGAATTCTCAGGTCTAAAAGTAAGAATTCATCTGCCTGAGATGGTGCAAACTCGTGATATTTTATGTCTACGCCACGCACCCAATAACCTTCTCTCTTTAATTTCTTTACAAGGTGACCACCGATAAAGCCACCAGCACCACATACAAGGGCTTTTTTCATAAGACCTCCTTTCTAATCTTTTTCTTCGCGGTGCTCAGAACATACCTTGATACAGGATTTTCCTTGATGCAGGATACTTCCTTGATACATGATTCATGATACAGGATTCAAGATACTTACTTGATGCAGGATTCAGGATAAAGGATTTAACCATTTAACCAAAATTTGCGTAGGCTACCGCCCTTGTCAGTTATCCGCCATACGGAGTGGCGGATGTTACCATCAGCCATACAAAGTGGCGGATGTTACCACCCGCCATACGGAGTGGCGGATGCAAGCACCAGCCATAAAGAGTGGCGGACCCTGACCGCAAAAGACCAAATTTTGTCCCTGATATAAGTATAGGATATTTTATATATTTTTGAGAAAAAGTCAAGAGGGGATAAACGCTACGCTGGAAGGGAGTGCGAAGCACTGGAAGGGAGCGTTTCACGCTGGAAGAAAGGCTACGCCTGGAAGTTAGAACTTCGTGCTGGAATTGGACCAAGCATCTCTTATTTTGCGAATTCGCCGATCTGCCAGGGATAGAGAAAAGCATCTTCGGCAGGCTTTTCTCCTTTTAATCCAACACAATAATGTTTCTTTAATTTGTATTTCATAAGAAAGTAATCTATCGTTCTTTTAGAAAAGGCAGGAAAATTGACCTTTGTTTCAATAGGAATCACCTCGTTTTTGTGTCTCAAAATAAAATCGATCTCTTTTTTGTCTTTTGTTCGCCAGAAATAAACAGAATCCTTTCCAAAATTCTTAACAAGTTCTGCAAAAATTGCGGTCTCAAAAATCTCTCCTAAGATTTCCCGGGAAAAGACTTTTAACCATAACAGGTGTGCCAACCCACTATCATAAAAATATATCTTAGGGGTTTTAAAGAGTTCGGACCTGAGATTTTTGAAAAATGGTTTGACCAATTTTATTACATAAGTATTTTCTAAGACAAAAAGATACCTCTCTATAGTCTGCTTGGCAAGACGACAGGTATTAGAAAGTTCTTCAATGTTCAAAAGTTTACCGGTCTGAGAAGACAGAACTTCTATGAGTTTGTTAAACTTCTCAATTTCCTTTACTTCAGCGAGGTCTCTAATATCTTTCTTAAGATAGGTATCTATAATCTGCCACAGATATTTCTCTTTTTTTTCTTTTTCAGGAATAAGGGCAATCCTGGGATAAGTCCCATAAAGAACAAATTCTGTGAATAAATCTTTCAATTCATCTTCTTTAATCCTGGTCAAAACAGGCTCTATCGGTTTTGAATATTCTTTAAAAACCAAAAACTCTTCAAAGGAAAGGCCGAAAACCTCAAAAACAATTGCCCTGCCAACCAGCGCCCTGCCCATCTTTTTTCTAATTTCAAATGTAGATGAACCAGATGCAATTATCTTCAGATTTTTATGGTGGTCACTTATCAACTTTAAGAAATTTGTCGGGTTTGAAAGGTATTGAATCTCATCAATTAACACAAAGACTCTGTTTTTTATGTTTATTCCCTGTTCCAGAAGCAATCTGATAAGTTCCTCTGGGCCCTGATTCAGGATCTTTAGATACTGACTTTGCTCCAGATCAAGATAGTAAATCTGTTCTCCATTTTTTTGAAGATAATCCTTAAGCCAGTAAAGAATAAAAGTTTTACCAACCTGACGGGCCCCATAAAGAATGATTGCCTCTGGTTCATAGAGATATTTCAGAACCTCGTCAATTACCTTTCTTTTATGTATTTTTTAGTTGACTCTTGCATATATCTAACCTATCTCAAACTGCACTTTAATTATAGTTGAACTTAAAGTAAAGTCAAGAGAAAAGATGGGGATAAACGCTACGCTGGAAGGGAGAACTTCGTTCTGGAAGGGAGTGCAGAGCACTGGAAGGGAGCGTTTCACGCTGGAAGTGAGGCGGAGCCTGGAAGTTAGCACTGCGTGCTGGAATAAAAGATATGATGGAAGGGAACCGCGGTTTATTGAAAAACTGAGGGGAATTAGGGGAAAAGGATGAGATTGCTTCGGCTCTCTGCGAGAGCCTCGCAATGACTAAGGAAAGAAAAGAGCCCCGCAATGACAAGGAGGGAAAGAACCCAATGACAGGGGGATAGAGAGGGGATTGGGTTATGTTTCTGATACTTGATTATATAATTTAATTGAGTATAATTCTACAGAAAGGAGATTTTATGGAAGAAGAAAAAAGACCACCCCAGCAAATAAATGTTGAATTAACCCCTGAACATTCAGATGGGGTTTATTCAAATATTGTTCTGATTGCCCATTCTCCCAGTGAATTCATCCTTGATTTTGCAAGGATGCTTCCTGGTTTGCAAAAGGCAAAGGTCTTTTCAAGGATTATTATGACACCCCAGAATGCCTATCTGTTAAAAGAGGCACTTGAAGAGAATCTAAAAAAGTATGAAGAACGATTTGGAAAGATTAAGATATTTGGTAAAGAAGAGAAAGAGATCGGTTTTAAGTAAGGTTATTGATTTCTTCCTGAATTCACAATACCCTGCATACCTGGTTGGTGGAGTGGTAAGGGATTTTATTCTTAACCGGCGGACGAATGATATTGATATAACTGTTGAAGGCAATGCAATAAAGGCAGGTTATGAGTTGAATAGAATCCTTAAAGGGAGGATTGAAATTCATAAGGATTTTAATACTGCAACGATAACCCTTGGTGATAAAAAGATTGATATCGCAATGGCACGGAAAGAGGAATATCCGAAACCCGGTTCGCTCCCTGTTGTCTCCCCTTCTGACATTTATGATGACCTGAAGCGGAGGGATTTCACAATCAATGCAATTGCGTTAAAGTTATCAAAGACCGATTTTGTAGTATTAGACCCATTTAAGGGATATAATGACATAAAACACAGAATAATCAGAATTCTGCATAATAAGAGTTTTGTAGATGACCCAACAAGGATATTCCGTGCATTAAGGTATAAGAATAGACTGAATTTTGCTCTTTCAAATGATACTGAAGAACTCCTTGTAGATGCAGTATCTAAGAAGATGATTAATAATGTATCAGGGCAGAGGATACTTAATGAATTGAGACTGATATTTTCAGAAAGATGTTATTATGAGATTGTTAAAGACCTTTATATATATGGAATTTTTAACTTTGATATTGAAAGGGCAAATAAATTAAAAATGATTTCAGAGATGAGGTATTACTACTTCTTGAGTTTGCTTGATATAGAATATCCTCTGAGCAATGAAGAGAGGGGAATAGTAAGGGATTTCAAAATACTAAATCTCTTTATAGACGATTTGAGCCAGGTGGATACAAATAGCGGTCTGTATGATATTTTAAACAGGTTTGATGATAGGGTAGTGAAGACCATTCCTGAATTGTTCCCTGAGTTCAAGAATAAGGTGAAGAAATACCTTTCATTAAAAAAGATTAAACCCTTCATTGATGGTGAAGATTTAAAAACCTTGAATATCAAGCCTGGTTCGGTCTTCAAAATTATCCTCAAGGGAATTTACCGTATGCAACTTGATGGATATATAAAGAGTAAGAAACAGGCACTGGAGGTGGCGAAGAAATGGGTGAAAGAATATTAGAACTTATCTTATCACTACCACCAATATTACTCGCACTCACCGTCCATGAATATTTCCATGGTTATGTTGCATACCGTATGGGTGACCCGACTGCGAAGTTTGCAGGGAGGCTCACATTCAATCCATTAAAACACATTGACCCAATCGGTTTCTTCGCATTCATATTCTTCAGATTTGGCTGGGCAAAACCTGTGCCTGTCAATCCCTATAACTTTTATGACTATAAAAAAGGTATAGTCCTGACCTCTATTGCCGGCCCTGGTTCAAACTTTATCCTTGCACTTATCTCTGGTATCCTCTTAAGAATTATCCACCTCTCCCCTATCTCTGATACATTATTTCCATTAATGCTGATGCTAAAATTGAGTATAATTTATAATCTGATACTGTGTGCATTCAATCTCATTCCGGTTCCGCCCCTTGATGGTTCAAAATTTCTCTTTAATATCCTTCCGAGAAGATATTCAGAATTAGAATACCAGCTTGAACGTTATGGACTCTTCATCCTGATTGGTCTGATTTTCATTGATAATATGGGGATACCCCTTTTATGGGGATGGATTGGCCCGTTTGTTAAATTCTTTGGCACACTCTTTGGAGGGGAGGGATTGTTCTTTATCTAATCAGGAGGTGGTTATGAAGAAGTTTTTGAAGATTCTCGGGATAATAATTGGTATCTTTGTATTGATATTCATCATTGGCTATATTTCAATAAGTTCATTCCTTAAACCGCCTTATTTACGTTCCCTTGTGGAAAGGTTATCATCAGAGGCGATAAACTATCCAGTTCAGATAAAGAATGTATCATTGAAACTGGGTTTGAAGGTCGGAATTGGTGTTAATGGTGTATCACTGAAAAATCCACCAGGGTTCAGTGAAAGGAATATGGTGGACATAGATAGGATAAGATTAAATCTGAAACTCCTTCCATTATTGAGAAGGCAGATTGTGATAAACAGTATCATGATTGAGGGTGCGGAGATAAACATTGAAAAGAATAAGGACAACTATTATAATATTGCAGTTCCGAGATTGCAGAAAAGGGAAGGTCCGGGATTTAGCATCTCCCTTGATAGAATATGGGTCTCAAAAACAGATTTGTATTACAGAGATTTGCCGATGAATAAAGAATACAGGATAAGGAATCTGCGGCAGGATATACAGATTAAGGAGAAACTCATCATCAATGGAAGCCAGACTCTTGAGATACCGAAGACCAAAGAATTTCCAGGATTTTCAATAAAGATAGAGAACAAAATTGAATATGATACAATCACAAAGAATATCACTATTAAAGAGATAAAAGGGAGTTATGGACCGATTGAGGCAAATCTATCCGGTAGTGTAGAAAGAGGAGAACTGCTTAATATCCATACCCTGCTGGATATCAATGACCTTTCAAAGATAATTCAGTTCATACCAGAAGAAGCAAGTGTGGAGAGGTTGAATGGCTCAATAAAGGTTGATGCAACAGTCTTAGGTTCAACAAAGGAACCAAAGGTAAATGGAAAGTGCGAGTTGATAAATATCCAGATAAAAGTGAAGAATTTAAATCAGGAAGTCCAGAAGATTAACGGAAGTTTTGCATTTGACCTGAATTCAATAAAGAATATCATTATCCAGGGGCTCTTTGGCACATCAAGGTTTGATATCACCGGTGGTGTGAGTGATTTTAAAAATCCAATCCTTGATTTGATTGTGAAGGTAGCAATGAACCTCAAGGATATTGAGGCGGTATCAGAAGAGACAAAAGGGATGAAACTTACAGGAATTGCTAATCTCAATATCGCAATAAAAGGAAGGGCTGAAAAACCAAATTATCTCGGGGATTTTAGTATCACTGATGGGACGATTGATGGAATAGGGCTTGTAAAACCGATAACAAACCTGAAGGTAAAAGGGACGATTCAGAATGATGGTGCAAAGATTTCTGAGTGTTCCGGGCACATCGGCAGGTCTGATTTTTCATTTAATGGGTATGTCTCAAATTTCAAAAGCCCTGTAATACAGATAAATAATAATTCCAATCTCATTGACATTGATGAACTCTTTCCCAGGACGAAGGCTGAAAAGAAAACAGAATCAAAAAAGGGGATTCCATTAACCATCCAGGGGAATGTAAGGATAAATAGACTCACAGGTATGGATATGGAGTTCAGGAATATCAACACAGAGTTCAAATATGAGAATGGGATAATTGATTTAAAGAATTGCAACGCAGAAACATTTGATGGAAGGGTGAGTTTTGATTTTTACTATAATATTAATGCCCCAGAACCATACAGAATAAATACAAGGATGGAAAATATCAATGTCCAGAAGATTCTGAAAAGGTTTTTAAAGTTTGAGAATCTCCAGGGAAGACTATCCGGGGTGAATAATTTCCAGGGAAGGGGTTTTGAACAGAAGCAGGTGATTTCCAATCTCACTGCCTCGGGCAATATAAAAATCACAAATGGTGTTTTTCATAATTTTGAATTTACAAGCAAACTCTGTGACTGGCTCGGATTGAAAGGAACAAGGACAATAAATTTAGATGACCTCGTTTGTTCATACAAGATTGAAAATGGGAGGATGAGTGTAGAAGACTGGTCCATGCAATCAAGCATTGGCAATTTCCTTGTGAATGGAACAATAAGGCTTGACGGGGTGATAAATCTCTTAATTACACTCACGCTGAATAAAAAGGAGTCGGATTTGCTCAAAAATTATCATGCGGACTGGATACTATACTTTGACCAGAAAGGAAGGGCAACGATTGACATCATTGCTACAGGCAAGATATTATCACCAGAATTTAGACTTGATACAAATAAGATGCAACAGCGATTGAAAGGGGCAATAAAGGATGAATTTGATAAGAAGAAGAAGGAACTTGAAAAGAAATTAAAGGATTTATTTAAAAAATAATGCCTGAACTTCCTGAAGTAGAGACGATAAGAAGGGAATTAAGACCTGAGATAATAAATAAAAGGATAATCGGATGCCGGGTCTTAAGAAAGGACATAATTGGATACCCTAATGCTGATAGGTTCTGTAAAGGGGTAATTAATGAGACGATAATAGATGTCCAGAGAAGGGCAAAGTATCTTATTGTTAGACTCACCAGTGATAAGAGTTTAATATTCCATTTGAGGTTATCTGGGAGGATATTTGTTCTAAATAATCAAAAAGGATTAAAGTTGAATGGTGAACGTGTGATAAGATTTGAAGATGGGGGTGATGAGGAGGTAAGATTTGTAAGATTGATTCTGGAACTTGAGGGAAGGTCATTGATATTTAGTGAACCGAGGGCACTGGGCAGGGTATATCTGTTAAAAAATGGTGAAAGGCCAGGGTGTCTGAGTGGATTCTTTAAACTTGGGTATGAACCAATCTCTCCTGAGTTTGATTTCAATTATTTTAAGGAGAGGTTGAAGAACAGAAAGGCGATGATAAAATCAATACTCCTTGACCAGTCAATCTGTGCAGGTGTTGGAAATATATATTCGGATGAGGCATTGTTCCATTCAAATATCAGACCAACAAGGCGTGCGAGTTCCCTGAAGACTGAAGAGGTATTCAAACTCCTTATTGCATTAAAGGATGTGATAAATAAGGGGATTGAAGAGTTTGGAACCACAGTATCGGATTACAAGAGGACTAATGGAAGAACTGGAAATTTCCAGAATTTTCTGTATGTGTATGGAAGGGAGGGAAAGTTATGTAAGGTGTGTGGGAGTAAGATAGTTTTGAAGAAGATTGGAAACAGGGCAACAAGGTATTGTCCAAAGTGTCAGAGATAAGGCAATTTAGAGAGGGTTAATCGTTATACGGATGGGCGGATTGCCTCGCAATAACAAGAAAGAAAATCCGCAATGACAGGAAAAATTTTTTGAAAAAGAGGGATAACAGGAGTGGAAAATATTGACTTAATAGAATTTCTGTGTATATTTAGATATGGAAGATTTTTCCACGAAATATGACCCAAAGGGTATTGAGGACAGAATATATGAATTCTGGCTAAAGGAGAATCTCTTTACACCGAATTTAGATTCAAATAAACCAAGTTATACAATAACCATTCCCCCACCGAATGTCACAGGCAGGCTTACCCTTGGACACATATTGAATAACACGATACAGGATATCCTTATCAGATATAAGAAGATGAGTGGATATGAGACATTATGGGTTCCAGGAATGGACCATGCTGGTATAGCAACCCAGGTGAAAGTTGAGGAAGAACGCCTACTGCCCAGGGGAATAAGGAAAGAGGACCTCGGAAGGGAGAAATTCCTTGAAGAAGTCTGGAAATGGAAAGAGGAGTATGCAGAAATAATCCGTACCCAGTTAAAGAAGATGGGTTGCGCCCTGGACTGGTCAAGGGAGTGTTTCACACTCTCTGAAGATTATTCAAAAAAGGTCATAAAGGTATTCGTTGACCTTTATAATAAAAATTTGATCTACCGCGGTGAGAGGATAATAAACTGGTGTCCAAGGTGTCTGACTGCTTTATCCGACGAGCAGGTGGAGACTGAAAATAGGAGTGGCAAACTTTATTATATAAATTATCCAATTAAAAACTCTGATAATTTTATTACCGTTGCAACAACCAGACCTGAAACGATGCTTGGTGATACCGCAGTCTGTGTTAATCCTGATGACCCAAGGTATAAAAATCTTACAGGCAAAGTGGCAATATTACCGATTATGAATCGCGAGATACCAATCATTGCTGATCCATACGTGGACCCTGAATTTGGAACCGGGGCATTAAAGGTTACACCTGCCCATGACCCATTTGATTTTGAATTATCAAAGAAACACAACCTCCAGATAATAAATATAATGAATCCTGATGGAACACTTAATGATAATGCGGGCGAATATAAAGGGATGGAACGATTTGAGGCAAGAAAGAGAATAATTGAGCATCTTGATAGATTGAAACTTCTAAAAAAGATAGAAAATTATACAGTGCCGATGGCAATATGTGAAAGGTGCGAGACACCTATTGAGCCGAGGCTTTCTAAACAGTGGTTCGTAAGGATGAAGCCGCTCGCCCAGCCTGCGCTTGAGGTGGTAAGGGAGGGGAAGATAAAGATATATCCAAAGAGATGGATTAACCTTTATAACCACTGGCTTGAGAATGTGAAAGACTGGTGTATATCAAGGCAGTTATGGTGGGGGCACAGGATTCCAATCTATTATTGTAAAAATTGTTACGAAAGAGAAGGCACAGAAAAGAAAGACGCCGAGGTCGCAAAAGGGATAATTGTTGCTGAAAAAAAACCAGAGAAATGCCCTTATTGTGGTTCAACTGAGATATACCAGGATGAAGATGTCCTTGATACCTGGTTCTCATCCTGGCTCTGGCCATTTGCAACACTGGGCTGGCCAGAAGAAACCAGGGATTACAAGAGATTTTATCCCACCCAGACCCTTGCTACAGGCTGGGATATCATATATCTGTGGGTAGCAAGGATGATAATGGCCGGGCTTGAATTTACTAAAAGTATTCCGTTTAGTAATGTGGTTTTCCATCCAATGATTCGGGATGAAAAGGGAAGAAAGATGTCTAAGAGCCTTGGAAATTCTCCAGAGCCGATGGACCTCATTGATAAATATGGTGCGGATGCTTTGAGGTTTGGTTTGCTTCTCATCACACCTCGCGAGCAGGATGTATTATATAGCGAAAAATCAATTGATGTGGGGAGAAAGTTCTGCAATAAACTATGGAATGCGGGTAGATTAATCTTGACCTCATTCCCTGATATTCCTGAATCCATTTCTGATGACTTGACCGATATTGACCGCTGGATTCTTTATCAATTCAATGTCTTATTAAAGGATGCTGAATATTATTTCAATAACTTTGAACTGAATGCATTGAGCAAACGACTTTATGACTTCTTCTGGCATACATTCTGTGATTGGTATCTGGAGATGATTAAGGTTCCACCATACAACAAAAAGAATATTGTAAAATATCTTTTTAAGCAGTTATTGAAGGTTCTACATCCATTCATCCCCTTCATCACTGAAGAACTTTATCAGAGATTTAATGATAAAAAGAAGAGTATACTCCTTGATGAATTTCCTCAAAAGATTTCTATCCCTGAACCAGAACCATATATTCTGGAGATGATAAAACTCATTGAAGAGATAAGAAATATTCGCGGATTATTTTCAATACCTTCGAATGAACCCCTTAATATTATCTTATCAACCGACGAGGCCAGGAGGTTATTCATAGACAGAAATTCAGGGATCATCCAGAAACTTGGTGGTGTAAATTCTGTTGCCTTTGGTAATAAACCAAAGGCATCCGCTGCAACAATTGTCATGCCCAAGATTATCGGATATGTCCTGCTCAAAGGCATAGATATAGAGCGGGAAAAGAAAAGGCTTGAAGAAGAGGTTACATTTCTCACAAAAAGGATTGATGAATTGAAGAACCGCCTGAATAATCCTAAATACCTTGACAAGGTTAAGCCTGAAGTCCGTAAAAAAGAAGAAGAGAGGCTTGAGGAATCTCTTAATCGTATTGCATATATAAAACAGGCAATGGAAAATCTATGAAGTATATTCCCTGGATAATCATTTTTATTCTTATCCTCGGTGGTTATTATTTTTACAAGAACAATTACCTTCCTCTGCACAGAACGAATGAACGTCTGGAAGAAGAGATACAGATGTGGGAAGAGACGGTAAAGGGAGAAAAGGGTATCCGTGGTGATTATGAAAGGCTTCCTGTTGAGAAACTCTTTGAGAATGATAAACTCACTCCATACGGAGAAATCGAGATAATGCGCAGATTTGACCGACATTATAAAGGGATTGAGATATATATTTCTGCACCAAATGCCCTGGCAAGGCTTGCAGAGGTATTAAGATTCCTTAACGAGCAGAAACTTGATTACGCTACGATGAATCTTACTGGAGTTGTAGATTCAATTGAACGATTCGGTTATAAATACATAAAATAGAATGCGTGTAAAAAATTTGTTTTCAAAACCCTTGATAATAGTTCTATTGACCTCAATCTTATTTAATCCTTTATTTGGTGAAAAAAAATCTGTGGGAAAGGCAATGCTTTTATGTATCATTCCCGGGGGTGGGCAGTTTTACACAGAAAGGTATGTGCCTGGAATACTTATTGGGGGCGGTGAGATAACACTTGGCTATCTTGCATATAAAAAACATTTAGAAAAAAATTATTCTGAAAGGAATTCACTCCTGTGGTGGGAATTATTCGTCTTCGGTTATTCACTTGCGGATGCGTATGTTGGTGCAAAGATGTATAATTTTGACCTTGAGTGTGATATTGACCGTGTCAGCCTTTTATACAGAATAAAATTTTAATGACGGGGATTCTGTTTTACCTTTTCTATTGCCTTCAATAACTCAACAAGGACCTTTGCCTGGAGTTGATCCTTGCTCAGGTTGAACATCGTCATTATATGGCCAATATCACTGGAGACATACATTGCGGGAAGATTGTTAAGGGTAAGGGTCATTATATCCTGATAACAATTCGGACATTTACAGATTGTTGGATCCTGTTTATAAAGATTTTCCAATTCTTCACGAACAATTTTTTCTATATAGTTCTCGGGCTTTATCTCCATTTCACAACCATTAGTTTAAATAGAAAAATTCGCAACCAGCGTAATACATCATTTCCTAAATTCCTTTATCATTTTCAGGAATTCCTGTTCGTCAATTATCTTCACCCCGAGTTTCTTTGCCTTCTCATATTTTGAACCTGGCTCGGCTCCAACAACGACGAAATCGGTCTTTTTTGATACAGAACTTGAAGGGTGACCACCGAGTTTACGAACAATCGCCTGCGCCTCCTCACGGGTCATTGAAGAAAGTTCACCAGTAAAGACAAATGTCTTATTTTTTAGTGGTCCTTCAGAAACGACCTTCTCGGTTTCAAACTTTAAACCCGCCTTTCTAAGATTCTCAATTAGACGCCGATTCTTTGGACTCTTGAAATAGTTAATAATTCCCTGGGCAACAACCTCACCAATACCTGGGATAGATGTCAACCTATCCATATCCGCTTTCATCAGTTCATCAATATTCTTAAACTCATTGACAAGGAGATTTGAGGCATTTATTCCCACATTGGGGATGCCCAGTGCATAAAGGACATTCACAAAATCACGATTTTTGCTCTTCTCAATACTATCTATCAGATTCTGTGCTGATTTTTCACCCATCCGCTCTATTTTCGCAACCGTTTCAACATCAAGTTTATAGAGGTCATCAAAACTCTTTACAATACCGAGGTCAACGAGTTTATTAACGAGAACATTTCCAAGCCCTTCTATATCCATTGCCTGCCTTGAAGCAAAATGTAGTATTGCTGCCTTGATCTGGGCAGGACAGGAAGAATTGACACAGCGCCAGTCTGCTTCTCCTTCAAGGCGATATATCGGCTCCTTGCAGACCGGGCATCGGTCAGGAAACTTAAAAATCTTCTCTTTTCCTGTTCTGCGGTCCTTTACTACACCGACAACCTTCGGTATTACCTCACCCCCTTTTTCAATGATCACATAGTCACCAATCCTTATATCCTTCCTCCTTATCTCATCTTCATTATGTAATGTTGCCCTGGAGATGGTCGTCCCTGATAATGGAACTGGTTCAAGGATTGCAACCGGTGTGACCCTGCCGGTCCTTCCCACCTGGAGTTGTATATCCTTTAACTTTGTGATTGCCTGGCGTGCTGGATATTTATATGCAATTGCCCAGCGTGGACTCTTTATTGTATAACCGAGGAGTTCACGGTCAGCAAAGTTATCTACCTTTATCACAAGCCCATCAACCTCATATTCAAGTTCATCCCTTTTACTCTCCCATTTCTTCATATATTGTATAACTTCCTGTATGTTATTACACAATTCAATATGGGGAACGACCTTAAAACCTGCTTCGCCAAGTCTCTTTAGTGTCTCATAGTGTGAGGTATGCCTTGGTCCGGGTTGATAGGGGACTGTATGGATGAAGAGGTCAAGATTGCGCTTTGCCACCTCCCTTGGATCAAGGAGTTTTAATGTCCCTGCGGCAGCATTGCGAGGATTGGCAAAGATTGGCTCACCCTTTTCTTCCCTTTCCTGGTTTATCTTCTCAAAATTCTTTTTTGAAAGATAGACCTCACCCCGGACCTCAATATTCTTCAAATCTTCATCATCAGTCAAAAGTTGCAGAGGAACGGATTTTATCGTCCTTATATTCTGGGTTATATCATCACCCCTTATTCCATCACCCCTTGTTGCACCAAGAACCAATCTTCCATCTTTATAATGAAGGGTTACTGCCACACCATCTATCTTCAAAGTGACCTCATATTTAACACTCCTGCCAAGCCCCTTCCTCACCCTATTATCAAATTCAATGAGTTCTTCTTCGGAATATGTATTATCAAGGCTTAACATCTTTATCTTATGTTCAACGGTTTTGAATTCTTTTAATGGCTCACCACCAACACGCTGGGTCGGTGAATCCGGAGTTATTAACTCGGGGAATTGTTTTTCCAGTTCCACGAGTCTTTTGTATAACTGGTCATATTCGTAATCTGAAATAACAGGCTGATTCAGGACATAATAGCGATAATTGTGGTAATTTATCTCTTTTCTTAATCTCTCTATCTCTTTTTTTGCCTGTTCAAGTTTCATATTAATATTATAAAAATTTTTTTGGAAATGTCAAGGAGGGTGCGGTCCTCCTTACCCTTGCCCTCTCCCCAAGGGAGATGAGATTGCTTCGGCTCTCTGCGAGAGCCTCGCACGGTTAAAGTGTAACTTGCACCCCTTCCATTATTTCTTCTCCGGCTGATGTTCCGATACGGTTTGCACCTGCATTTATAAATGCCACTGCTGTAGCATAATCCCTTATTCCACCAGAGGCCTTAACCCCAAAATTCGGTCCCACAATCTTTCTCAATAAAATCACATCCTCAATTCTTGCCCCTTCCTTTGAAAATCCTGTTGATGTCTTCACAAAATGGGCACCACTCTCTTTTATTATATTTGCGGATGCGATCTTCTCTTCCTCGGTCAGAAGGCAGGTCTCAATTATTACCTTTACAATCCTGCCCTGCGCAGATTCAACTACTGCTTTTATCTCTTTACCAACATATTTATAATCTTTTGATTTCAAACGACCTATGTTCATCACCATATCAATTTCATCACAACCTAATTTTACAAGTTCTTCAGTAGCATATACCTTTGCCTTTGTGGTTGTAGCACCAAGCGGAAAACCCACAACACTGCAGACCTTTATCCCTTCAGGAAGTTCCCTTTTCAATAATTCAACCCAGCAGGGATTCACAACTGCAGAATAAAAATTATATCTCTTTACCCCTTCAATGAATTTCAGTATCTCATCCTTTGTTGCATCGGGTCTTAATATCGTCTGGTCAATGTATCTATTTATGTCCTTCATCTTTGCACCTCTCTTTGCTGTATATTTGTTCAAATCCTTTCTTAATAGTCCAGTAAAGATAAATCGGGAATAACCCAGGTCTTATATCCTTTTTCTTCAAAATCCTTTTAGAATCTTTAATCCTTTTCACCTCAAAAACATAGATCCCTGCCTTGGTTTCTATAGTTTTACGTTCATTCATTCCTGTCTCAAACACCACCTTTGCAAGAGGGTCAAGGACAGATGGATATACACGCCTCTTTTTATCCAGTTTTTTTATAACTTTTGCAGAATCCCTGGTAATCGTGCTATCCGCATCCCATCTTATAAATGTGTATTCAATCTCCCTGTATTGCGGTTCAATGAATTCCTTTGGGTTTGAAAGGAGAATTCTATTAAGATATTCAAAGCCTGCAACATCGGACTTTATCATCTTAATAAATCCCTGCCTATCCAGCCCCATCTGATTTATATCCCCATCAGGGTCGAATGAAAGTTGGAGCAAAAACCGCGCAAAATCAAGTTCCTCTCCAAATCTGATATATTCATTTCCTTTTTCAACCCATTCTAATTCTGGAAGTTCACTGAAGTATTTATCACTATCATTCTTTACAATCAGTTTTTCTTCTAATAAACTTTCATGCAGAACCTTTGCCCTGTCTTTTAATATATTTAAATCTGCCATTGTATCAAGGGAGGCAAAATCAAAGTAGCAAATTCCACCTGCATTCGCATCTCTGGCAATCCTGACTTCTGTATTTGCCACAAGTTCCATACCTTTCCATAAGAAACCAATACCCATCACCGGTTCTGAAAAATTGTATAATGCAAAATTCAAAAAATCCTTGAAGAGGTTGATATCGGTGGTGTAGGACATCACAACTGGATAATCAATCAATCCTTTCCATTCCCACCAATTTTGTCCATACTGGTAGGATGCCCTTGAAGGGCTGGGAAAGACTGCGCAGGAGATGATGCAATCTTTTTTAAAGCCTTTAATCTCTTTTTTTATCTCTTCAAGAAATTTTTTTATCGCCTCTCCCCTTTTTTTATTTTCTTTATAGAAGTTATAAATAATCCAGCGATCAAAGAGTCCAAGTTTAGGATATCGCAAGAGGGTTAGCCAGCGTAAATCCCTTACTCCTAAACCACAGAGCAGACCCGCAACAATTGTATCACTTATCCCCCAGTATGTGCCTGGATATCTTATGAAATCAAAGTGGAGACCAGAAATGCTGTATTTCTTTATAAGTTCTGTGCAGATCTCTTTCAAATATTGCCTTACCCCTTCGTTTGCTGGATCAATGTATAATCCTTCAATGCCCAAATCAACCCATTCCACTGATTGATAATCCCTCATGCTTCTTCTGGATATATCCCTTATAAACCATTCAGGATGTTTATGATATATATGCCTCGTAGAATCAGGTATGCTATCCAGTGACCAGGATAGAAAGGTATTTATCCAGGCATGGACCCTTATTCCCTTATCCTTTGTATACTTCAGGATAGAATCAAGGGGTGAGTAATCAGAGGGTGCGTTATTTGCCAGATACTGACTTCTCGGTAGTATATCAGATTTATAGTATGAACTACCACCAATAACAACCTGAAGGTATATATCCGTGATTTTGAGTTCCTCAGCAATTTTTATTATCCTAAAGATTGAATCCGGGGAAGCAATTGATAATGCCCTTACCCAGAGCCCCCTCTGGAAGCAAATCAAAAAACTGAATATCAAGAACAATTCCTACCTTCCAAATCTACGGGCAAGATCGTCAAGAGTGATCTTTATCACAATGGGCCTTCCATGGGGGCATATGAATGGATTCTCACAGGCAAAGAGTCGGTCAATGATGTTTTGCATCTCATACTGGTTCAACTTCTGACCGGCCTTTATTGCCACTCTACAGGCAATGACCTTTGCCAGTTCAGACTTCTGGTTCATAAGTTTGCCCAGGGTTCCAATCTCACTGAAGAACCCCTCAAGGTCTTCCCTTGTTATCTTAGAGTCAACCGGGAGTGCATCAAGGACGATCGTCCTTCCTGAGAACTCTTTAAATTCAAACCCCATTGACTTCAAGGTCTCTTTTGTTAATTCATAAATCCGATATTCTTCGGGGTTTAGATTCAGTGTTATCGGAAATAATAAATGCTGTGAAGAACCTGTGTTATTCATTATTGATTCATATATTATCCGTTCATGGGCAACATGCTGGTCAACGATTATCATACCAGTGCTGGTCTGGGCAAGGATATAGGTATTATGTAACTGCCAGAATTCTGTTGTTTCAGTATTAGGTGGTGTCCGGGTAGGTACTCCCGAAGGGTATGGGATTAATGAATCCTGGACAAAACGGGCATCATCAGGAACTCTTTCCGTTACAATTTCCTGTTTATACTCCCTTTGCGGTGCCCTTAAGAAGATTTTATTCTTAATTAATTGACTAATTATGTCTATAACATAACGCTCTTCTTTTATCTTCACCTCATTCTTTGTCGGATGGATGTTGACGTCAAGTTCCCGCGGAGGGATTTTAATATCAATGGCATAAACTGGAGGTTCTTGTGGTGATTGGTATGATTCAATGATGACCCTGTGGATTCGTGGATATTTAACAGGCCTTGAATTCACATATATTAGATTTAGATTAAATCCTTCGTTAAAACCCAGGGGTGATATCAAACCATTTATTGAAATCTCTCCGAGGTTCAAATTGACCGGAATCAATTTCTCTATTTTAGATTCTGAATAAATCTGTGATAATCTTGATTTTAAATCTTTAGTTGGTGCAAGGTTTAAAATATTTCTATTACCTTCACTAAGAATAAAATGGACATCGGGCTGGATTATTGCATAGGTCCTGACAAGGTCTATTATGAGACGGCGCTCGTAATCATCCGATTTTAAAAACTTCCTCCGCGCAGGAAGATTGTAAAAGAGTTCTGAGACCTTTACTCGCGTCCCCCTTGTCCGTTGTGTATCAATAACATCCTTTATTTCCCCATCTCTCATTATTAATTTTGTTCCCTCCTTTCCATCAGATGTCTCAAGTTCAAAATATGAGACCTGGGCAATGCTTGCAAGCGCCTCACCCCTGAAACCGAATGTCTTTATATCTTCAATGTCCTCAATGGTTTGTATCTTGCTCGTTGCATACCTTTCAACGGAGAGCAGGGCATCCTCTCTGGACATACCACTGCCATCATCATTCACCATGCATTTCTTCTTTCCACCGGCTTCAATCTCAACCTCTATCCTCTTTGCACCGGCATCAAGGGAATTCTCAATGAGTTCTTTTATCACCGAAACAGGCCTTACGATTACCTCACCTGCAGCAATCTTTGAGCGGACCTCAGGAGGCAGGATTCTTATCACAGGCATAGGATATTTTATAAACAGGGAGGTGAAAGTCAAGAGAAACGAGTGTGAGAATGTTGACGGAGAGATTTTTTGGGATATAATGGAGTATGGATGCATTGGTCTGTTCCTCATGCGGGAAGAATTATGGTATTGACCAGTTAATCTGGCAATGCAATTGTGGTGGGATGCTTGATATAAGTATCTCATCAAAACTTCCATTAAAAAGATTGAAACACAGGAACCAGGGGTTATGGCGTTATCGCGAGGTCATCCCGGTTAAAGATGATGAGAATATTGTGAGTTTTAATGAAGGCTTTACCCCGGTGGTTGAGATAAAGATAGATTCTAAACCGATACTCTTTAAAATGGATTTTTTATTCCCCACAGGCTCTTTTAAAGACCGTGGCGCGACTGTCCTTGTGAGCAAGATAAAGGAATTGAAGATAAAAAAGGTCCTCATTGATTCCTCGGGCAATGCAGGATGTGCAATCAGTGCATACTGTGCAAAGGCGGGTATTGAATGCCTTGTGCTTGTGCCTGAAAATACGAGTGAAGAAAAACTTAACCAGATAAAGAGTTATGGTGCAAAATTATATATTGTGGAAGGAGACAGGGATGAGACTGCAAGGGTGGCATTGAAACTTGCAGAAAAGATTTATTATGCAAGCCATTATTATAACCCATTCTTCTTGCAAGGAACGAAGACTTTTGCATATGAAGTTACAGAGCAATTGGGCTGGGAACCGCCTGATGCGGTAGTCCTGCCTGTGGGTAATGGAACATTGTTACTCGGTGCCTATACTGGATTTAAGGAATTATTTGAACAGGGTCTCATACACAGGATGCCGAAATTGATCGGTATCCAATCAGAGCAATGCGCACCGATATTTAAAATGTTAAAGTATAACTTTAATTTAATGCCAAATATTACTGTAAAACCAACTATTGCTGAAGGGATTGCAGTTGGAAGGCCACCAAGAGCAAACCAGGTAATAAAGGCAATAAAAAGGACAAACGGGACAATATTGACTGTGAGTGAAAAAGAGATAAAGGAAGGGCTGGATTATATCTGTAAGATGGGGATTTATATTGAACCAACATCTGCTGTTTCAGTGGCAGGGGTAAAGAAGTATTTAAAGATCGGAAAAGTTAAAGGGACGATTCTATCAACATTCACTGGAACCGGTCTAAAATCCCATAAAAGATGAACATTCTCGTAATCGGCTTTATCATTTCATTTATAGTAATAGTGATTCTCGGGCAGAAGAACCTTCCTCTCGCCCTTATCTGTGGTTCAGTAATACTCGGTCTATTCACAATTCCTGTTAATGGAGTGCTCAGATTATTCTTTCATACAGTCAGAGATATATCAGTAATACTCCTTGCCTTCGTCGTCTTCTTCATACCAATGATCGGAGGAATTATGCGCGAGACCGGACAGATGGATAATATTGTAAAGAATCTCAGGATAGGAAAGAAAGGAATCCTCGCCCTCTCACCAGCAATAATGGGTCTATTACCGATGCCAGGTGGTGCCCTGTTCTCTGCACCGATAATGGAAAAAGCAGGAGAAGGGCTTGGGGATGATTTAAAGGTTGCAATAAATATATGGTATCGCCACCTTTTGATTCTAATCTATCCTTTAAGTTCTGATTTGATTGCAACAACGAGAATTACAGGATTAAACATTTATAATGCAATAATGTGGCTCTTTCCGACATTGATTATTGCTCTCATTCTTGGCCAGTTGTTCTTATTAAATAAAATTAGGGGAAATATCAATTATACTGAAGAATTTTCTTTAAGGAAACTCTTAATCCCTTTGATTATCATCCTTATCGCACCCCTGCTTGATTTTATCTTTCGGATTATTGTTCTATTTCCCATAAAGGAGATCGGCACTCTCATCGGTGTTCTCTCTGGTTTTATACTTGCAATTCTTTTCAGCCCTTCTCGTGTTGATTTAAAAAAGGTATTCATAAAGATGCACCCTTATAGATTCTCTTTTATCATTATCGGACTATTTTATTTTCTTAATGTCTTCAAATCCTCGGGCATTGACAGGGTGATTGCCCGCATCCCTTTTCCCCCAATAATCCTCTGTATCATTGGGGGTTTTATACTTGGTGTAGGCACAGGGAGGGTATTATTGCCTGCCTCTATAATATTTCCGATTTATCTCCTTTCAAATAATATAAAGCCAATGGATTTTGCAATGATTTATACAGGCATATTCTTTGGCTATGTTGTTTCACCTGTTCACCCCTGTATCACTGTTACATGTGAGTATTTTTCAACGAATATAAAGGGAAGTTTAAAATTGCTCTTTCCACCCGCATTGATAATTCTGTGCCTGGTATTGATCACAGCAGGTATTTTTATTTTGTAATGAGATTACATCGGCATCCGCCACGAAGATTGGCAGATGCTTCGCAATGACAAAATAAAAAAATGTAGTGGCAAGGAGTCAAGCAAGATTGACCACTACAAATATATTGGCAGGTTCGTCCGCATACATCTTCTTTTTATTAGAAAAACGAGAAAAGAATTAAAATTCTTTCTACTCTCTCAATGGGAGGGAGATTAGTAAGAAGGCATCCCTATTGACTAAAATATAATTTCAATTATAATTTAAAAGGTGGCTTGATGAACCTGCTTAATCTATTATTACCAATCACTTTTAATCTTCTTACAATAGCACAACCTGATACAAACTTCAAATCAATTCACCAATTACAGTATGAAGAGCACAGTAGCGAAACACTCGGAATTATTGGAAAGAACGGAGAAAAAAATTTACTAAAAGAAAAAACGACTGAGAAGACAATTATCAACTTCTCTTTGATGGTGATTATCATACTCCTCTTTATAATCACCATATCAATTCTTCTCATTCTAAGAAAAAATTTAAGAATAAAAAGGTGAGGGTTTATGCCTCTTTTAATTTTATTGAGTTTTGTTATATCATTCTATGAGCAAAAGCCCTATCCTTCAATCCATCAGATGGAATATCAGGGGCATCTAAACGAAGCAGAATGGACACCGATTCTGAAGCAGAGATTACACTATGCACCACTTGAGCCACGAATCAATGGAATGATAAAGAATTATTATGGCTATTTACCCTACTGGATTGATACGGTTTATTATCAATATTTTCAAATGGAATTGCTAACCCATATTTCATATTTTTCCGTGGGCATTGACCCTTCAACAGGTGGTCTGGGAAGCATACCAAATGCCTCAAGATTTTATAAAATCCGTGATTATGCCCATCCACGCGGTGTCAGACTACATATGACATTTACAATATTTGGTAACACCAATGTTTTAAATTTTTTGAATAATCCAACTGCGAGGAATAATGCAGTAAACAACATCAGGAATTTTATGACGAATTATGGTTGTGACGGTGCGAATATTGATTTTGAATTTGTTACGAGTGCAGTCCGTGATAGTTTTAATAGATTCATCAATGACCTCGCTTATGCCCTGTGGAATCATCCAGAAGGTAGAAAAGAATTGTATATGGCAACACCTGCGGTTCCTGAATGGTATCCAGGTTATGATTTTGCCTATCTCGGCTCCCATTCTGATGGCTTATTTATAATGGCTTATGATTTTCATTATAGTGGGTCCTCTGTTGCTGGACCGGTCTCACCCTGTGTGCCATCTTCATTCTGGGGTCAGTATTGTGTAGCAAAATCTATTGGCAGTTATAAAATCTATGGTGTGTCCGGCTCAAAGATAGTCCTTGGACTTCCCTATTATGGTTATGACTGGCCAACAGTCTCCGGGGATATGGGCAGTTCTACAACCGGCACCGGCTCTGCAGTCATATATTACAATGCATTCCAGAATGCAAATACCTATGGCAGGCTATGGGACAACTATTCCCAGACACCCTGGTATCGTTATAATTCAGGTTCCTGGCACCAGTGCTGGTATGATGATTCAGTCTCGCTTGATATCAAATTCAGTATGGTGAATGATTCTTTATTACAGGGTGCGGGTTGCTGGGCATTAGGTTATGACCTTAGTTATGACCATATCTGGAATGCAATTAGAAGAAGATTCTGGATTGAACCACCGCTGAGACACTGGACCGTAGAGGCAAATATTGATAGTCTGAATGTCCGGGATGGTCCAGGCACAAATTACCGCATAATCACTGAGGCAAGAATCGGCACAAGATTTGTATCATTTGATTATTATTACAATCAGGGTGTTTACTGGTATAAAGTATACTTTCCTTCTGCAAGTGGCCCTTATTATGCCTGGATGTCAGGTGGCGATGGAACAAATCTCCAGTATATGAAAGGAACGACAAGAAATAAAGTAGTCAGGATAAATGCAAGTTTGACTGATGTCCGTGACGGTCCGGGAAATTCTTATCCTTTAATAACCCAGGTTGCCAGTGGTCAGGCCTTTGTTGCAGATTCGTTTTCTGGAAACTGGGCAAGGATATACCTCCAATTAACAGATCACCCAAGGGGCTGGGTCTATACACCCTACACCATTATAACCAATCCTGAAGACTATAATACTTATGACTGTAGTATTCAGAGTATTACATATCCATCAAGTGCCAATTCAATGGATACATTTAGTATTACGCTCCGTATTAAAAATACTGGATATGGTCCTTTTGATACCCTTGTTTATCTAAAAGGAACAGGCAGGAGTCCTTTTTATAATCCTTCAACCTGGAAGGATACAACAAGGGCAAAATTAACTGGATTCTGGGGTTTACCAGGTCAGGTATTTTACAATTATTCTAAATTTAAGGCACCCTATGTTTCAAACCAGACAACAGTCGCAGACACATTCAGATTTGAAAGGAATGGCGTTTTATTTGGTCCGCAGGTAATCATAAGTATCATTGTAAATCCGGTTGGAATGAGCGAAAGAGATGTGGCAGAGATAGTAAATCTGGAGAATATAAAGACTGTATTTAGAAGGGTATTAAGGGTTAGAATAAAGGACATTGATACAGGAGAGATATTAGTTTATAATACCCTTGGAGCAAGAGTTGGGCATCAGTTTATTAGTAATGAAGGGATTGTAATTGGTGAGGATTTAAATCCCGGCGTTTATTTTCTTGTCCTGAAATTTAAAAATCAGGTGATAAGAAAGAAAATAGTAAAGATAGAATAATCAGTAAAGGGATAAAACTCCTTTCTTCCTGCCGTATCTGTCCATTATCAAGAATATCATCAATCCAAAAAAAATCCAGATGATTAACATAATGGCGATTCGTAAAAAGATTGTGTGAATACTGAGTGTAAGGTGTTCACCGAGTAAAAAATGTCTAATCCCCATTACCCCGTAGGTTGTAGGGAGGAATAAGGCAATCTTCTGTAAAAATAATGGAAGTATGGCAAGTGGATAGGCAATGGGTGTGATGATGGTGACTAAAGTTGAAACTGCTTCGCTTATCACCCACCATTGCTTCAGACCAATAGTGAGACCTGCCACAAGGATACCAAGGCCATAGAGTGTAGAAATCATAAGAAGCAGTAGCAACAAACTGAAAAACATACCACCCGCATTGAAGAAAATCTTAAATATAAAAACTACAACAACAGCTTCAATGAGCATTATCAATCCCTGGTGTAATGTTGAATGTAAAGCCATACCTGCAACATACACCCATCTTGGAACTGGTGCGACAAAAATTGTCTCAAGTGTTCCATACCACTGCTCTTTTCTCAACGAAGCACCCATTGCCCAGCAGGCTGTATTCAAAAATCCCATAATAAGATAACCAATAAAGACAAAGGCAAAGATGTCACTTATTCCAGTAAGGCTTTTTAAATGTTCAGAATTGCGTGCACCGAGCAGGGCAAAGCCATAGAGGAAATATGGAAAGAGATAGACAAAGGGTTCAAAGAACTGTCTTATAAAATCAGGCTTATATTTTAATTCTATCTTCCACTCTTTTATATTCTCTGCATTTATTGCCCTTAAATAATGTCTAATTCTATCCATTTAACTCTTTAACTATTTAACCAAATTAGTACTCGGCAAGGGTCCCTTTCTTTCTTGTATGTTTGTCCACCCAATTGAAGATATAAAGTCCGATAGGGATTATAATCAGATCAATTCCAATGAGAATCAGGGAATTCTTCCAGAAATCAAACCTTATATTCAGCAATAAGCCGCGCAGGGCAATCAGGGCATAGGTAAGGGGAATGAATATGCTTATAGTGCGTGTAATGGGATTTATTTCTACTGGATATCTAATCGGCGAGAAAAGAAAGAGAATATATTCAAATAGATGTAGCAATC